>CESX01117764.1_pt1 | contig 26232 bp, 39 predicted proteins | sample 326941 | NCBI WGS metagenome assembly CESX01 (sample SAMEA2622357, study PRJEB7988) | marine metagenome | isolation source: saline water (ENVO:00002010), including
ATGTTATGTTCTTTTTCTAAATTATATTTTGCTAATTCAAAGGCACTTAAAGTTAATTTAGCTTGATTATCTTTTTCTGTTTCTATCAAATCTTTTATTGCCCTATTTGCTTTATCTGTTGCTTGTTCTCTTTGTTTAGCTTCTTTTATTGCTTTCTTTATACCACCAAAGTCCTCTACTCCTGTATTTCTTTGAATTCCAGAATCAGCAAAGAATTTATTTAATTTTTGTCTTACTTCAAGTTGGTCTTGCAATAATTGTTCTTGTTCTGATAATACTTTATTATTATTAAGTGTTGCCTCTGTATTATCATCATTTGCTTTTATTAAACTCCTTATTCCTAAAGTAACAGCAGTTATAGTTCCTACAATAAGTGAACCTATCATAACATAAGGATTTGCTCTAGTTGCAGCATTGAATGCTAACTGTGAAACTGTACCTGCATTTATTGCTACTCTTAATGCAACAAAAGCCTGAACCGCAGTTCCTACAAATGCTCCTATCTTTAGACCTATAAATACTATAAAAGCATTTTTTAATAACTCTGCATTATTTACTACTGCTTTTATTACAGTTACAAATCCTTGCATAGCACTAACTAATATACCACTCAAGTCTGCAGCAAATTGTTTTATTTCTTCTTGGTTCTCATCTATTTGAGCTTTTAAGTTTTGGAAATGTTTAGTTAAAGAAGCAAAAAACCCTGCATCATTTACAGTTCTTTGAAAGGTAAAAATTGCATCACCAATCATACTTAAAGTACCTTGAAAAGTACCTGCTAATCTATCTGTAATACCATCATTATCTTCTGCAAACCTTTCTAATGCTTCTCTAGTATCTTCAACAGAAGTTGCAACACCTGCCTTAAATCCCAATAATGCAGTTACACCTCTATCTCTAAATAAGTCTGCTGCACCTATACCTGCTGATAATGACCTTTGTATTTGTTCTGATGTTGTTCTAAAATCTAGTCCTGTTGCAGCAGCAATAGTACCTGTCATTTTCATTAGTCTGCCTAATTCTTCTGCATCACCTGCTACTGATAATAAACTACCAGAACCTGCTTGAATTTCTTGTAAACTAAATGGAACTTGAGATGCAAAGTTTGCCATCTCTTGAAATGCTTTTTGACCTTCTTCTGCTGAACCAAATAGTGTCTCAAATCGTATTTGAAGAGATTCTATGTTACTTCCGACATCTATAAGGGATTTTATACCTGCTCCTGCTCCAAGTCCTATTATAGCTCCTTTAAGACTGAATATAGCAGTTCCAACACCACTTATCTTTTTCTTTAAATTACCAAAAGCATCTCCCATACTTTTAGTAGTAGCTCTAGTTGATGATTGAGCTTGACCAAGCTTTCTTTTGAGGTCAGATAGGTCTGCCTCTATCTTAACTATTAATTTATCTACTGTTGCCATTAATCTGGGTATAACTCCATTAAATTATTTAATTCATCTTTTGTAAGACCTTGACTCTTCTTATTTCCTGTAAATTCAATAAAACCATCTATTGCTGTATTTAATTCTGTTAAACTCATTTTCCAGAAATCTTCTGGAGGTATATGCAACATTCCCAAACCAATCTCCATATATCGAAGCCAGTCTAGTTTGGTTGACTTGACTCCGTTTCTTCTTTTTTTTCAATGTCGTCATTCTCTCCTCCTGTAATAGTATTTGTTAATATTTCGCCTACTACTTTGAAAGATTCAACAATTCCTATATCAAAAACTATTCGACCTATTTCTTTTTCAGTCAAATCATTTCCGCCACCTCTTATAGCTTGTGTTAAAATAGTAATAACATCAGTCATTTTCATACGACTATTCATCAAATCATTTGCTACTTCAAGTATGGATTTTCCTAAAGCAGTTTCTATTCTTACTATTGAGTCTAAAGAAAGTTTAGTCTTGTACTTCTTCCCCTTTAGACTTATTTCTAGTTCTCCTCGATACTTGTTTACCATCTTGTTTTACCTCCAATTTTAGTGTTTCATTTCTATCGCCAATATCAGTTATCATTGTAACTTGTATTGGATTTCCGTCAATAGAAATAACACTATCTGGGTTAATATCTTCTTGATAAGGCATTTCAATTATATTGCCTTTTTTATAACCCTCTACTTCTTTACCATTGGCTGTAATAGTAATTTTTTCCCAAGCCATATTAAACTCCTAACTATACTGTTGCAAAAGTTATAGCTCCACTACTCTCAAAAGTAAAAGAATATTGAACAGAGTCATTATATTCTCCAGAATATTCTAAAGTAGTAAGCATAAATGAACCAGTATATGTTCCAAAATCAGGTACTAAAAATTGATAGTTTGCCAAAGTTGCACTATCAAATTTTCCTTCTAATGTAGCCTCCGAAGCTGAATCAGTAAATACTCCTGAACCAGATATAGTCATACTATTGATACCACCTTGTGCAAGTATTGTTCTTGCTCTTGAACTGTCTTTGTTTGTTATATCAACCATTTCATCGTTCATTGAAATAGAAGTTGAACGCATACCTCCTATAGTAGTGAATGCTTCAGGTGAACCTGCATTTCCTATCTTCATCAATAACGCTGAACCTTTTTGAGCTGCCATATTAAACCTCCTTATTAATTAATCTGTTATAAAAGCTCTAAATCTCATTATACCATGACGGATTACTCCGTCGCCCTCTATTACTTGAGTTGTAAATTCACATCTCAAGGTAATTAAGTTTGCACCACTCACACTTAAACTATGGTCGTGCAATAATTCATATACTCTTTGCATAATTGTTTTTGTTTCTTTCATTCCTCTATATGAACTATAAACATCTATATTAAAGACATAATCCCTTGCGTCAAGGTCTTTCATAGCATTATCTGTTGTTGTCCCTTCTCCTAGAGTAACTATTGGCAAAGTATTATCATCAGGAACTCCATCAAATACTCCTTCTACTAAACCTCCTAATGTACCATCTCCGTTTAACCTAGAATACAGGGCTTCTTGTAATGGGAATGTATCTAAACTCATATTTTTACTTTTACCTCATAATAATCTTGACCTAAACTTTTTTCTTTACCAGATATTATTCTTCCTACTATTTCGTGTTTATAACAATCATATTCTACTGATGATATAGATTTAGCTTGTATAGATTCGTCTACATCAACAAATCCTGCTACATAATCTCCTACTTCAAATTTTCCTTGTATTAATAGCGTATAAATGCCCTCTGATAACAATTTCTTTGGAATAGAGTTCTCTACTATAACATACATTCTAATATCATCTAGCGTGTCGCATAATAGACCATCATTATTAATACCCATAACTTGAAATCTAGTATCTAGTTCTATTTTTTCTTCTTTTTTTTCTTGCATAAGCAAAGTTTACCAAATAATCTATTTTTTATCTTTTTAAATATATTTTTTATCTTTTTACCTATAATTTTCATTTTAATCCTTTTTTGATTGCTCTTTGACTATCTAATTTATATTTTTTACGAACTACCTCTGCTGCAGGTTGCATAAAAGGTCTAGCTCCCATATTTATTGTTCCAAACTCTAATGCCTCGCTATAATCTGCATTACTTATTACTTCTCCTCCTAATTTATTAGCATCAATCTTACTAGCAATATTAGAAGCTAAAAATCCTGTATCACTTGCAGGCGGACCTCCTTCTTTAGAAACAGATATAGTTCTTTTAGGATTATATCTTGTTACTACTCCCCCTGTTCTAGCATTTTGCAAAATACTTCTTACAGCAATATTTCTTACTTCATTAACTGCTAAATTTACTGTTTTAATCATTTCTTTCTGAATATCGTTAGATTGTTTTTTCAATCTCTCATCAAATTGTCTTTTATTTACTACTTTTAAATTAATACTAGACATCTTCTTGATTTCCCTCTGAACATCTAAATAATAAGAATTTATCTCTTTCTTCTAAAGTATATACATACTTTACTGATAATATTCTTGTTGTACCATTATCTGACCAACTTATCCTCATTTGTCCACCATTTGCTTTATAATCAATATCATTATAATATCTAGTATAAACATCGTGAGTTAGCTTGTGTTCTATTCTTCCTGATTTATAATTATCTGAACCATTTAATGGTTTTATATAAGCAAATAAAGTTCTAGTATTACCAAAAGTAGAAGCAAAACCTCCTCCTGTATCTGTTGATTTACTTCTAGTTTGTAAATTTACAGAATATCTTAAACTACTAACTGTAACTGATTGTTTAGCCATCAGCTAAATCCTATACCAAATCGTCTAACAACAAAAGGTCTTAATAAAGATTCTAATACTCCACTAACTCTTGTTGCAGTTTCTCCTTTTATTACTGGTTCTGGATTTTCAAAAATATTTACTGCCATAGTAATTATCGCTTGTCTTATAGCAATAGGAACATTACCAGAAGCAGAGCCATAACCTCCTACATAAGTAATCTCCATTGAATTTGCTACTCTTAACATTTCTCCCCATACTTCTCCTCTTCTTAATACTACTCTGCCTATATCACTAGCAGTATCAACATAATACACTCCTGTTGATAAAGTAGTAGCAGTATCGCTATCATTAAATGTTTTTATATGTGTAACTGATACTAATGGGGGTTGCGGTAAATATATTGACCTTGATATATAAGACATATAAGGACCTACTGATACTCCTTCTTGTATTGGAATATTATCATTCTCATAAGGTAAAGCATCTAAAGATAACTTTAATGTTCTATTTATAAGTGAACGCCCTAGATATTCCTCAACTATTTGTGTAGCCGTTGACCTTGCTGTACTAATTAAATTATCGTGAGTTGAATCATTTGTAGCTATGCGCAAAGCTCTTTTAATCTCATCATCGTCAATAGGATTAGCTGAAGCAGGTGTAACTACTGTAACTCCACTCATTTACTATTCCTTATCAGTTTCGTCTATTTTAACTTCTTTTATTTTTTTAGTTTCTTTTTTAGTTTCTTTAGGCTTAACTATTTTCTTTTCTATTTTATTTATTTCTTCTGCTACTCCATTTTCAATAAATTTATCGCCTAGTGCTTTAGACCAATCTTCATTCATATCATAAGTTACTCCTGCCTCGTAAGTCATGCTTACACTTCCTGTACTGTTAGCAGTTGCTGCCTTATTTTGTAACATTTTTATCTTCATTTTAACCTCTTATTTTAAAAGGGGGATATATTTCAACCCCCCTAATTATCAACCCACCAATCAATTAGCCTGTTGGAGAACCATCATTTCCTCCAGAAGCAGGTTTATGTATTGGACTTGTAAGACCAACTACTCCATGTGGGGTTCCATTAGTATGAGTTCCTGTTTTAGTTACAGCCACTCTAACATATCTATTAGGACCAATATAACCTATTGGATATGCAGCATCGTCTTCTGCTGCAGCATCAACAGTTGCAAAAATTCCAGAACTATCAACTGTACCATAAGTAACAAAATCACTATTGGTAACTGCTGAAAAACTTGCATTATCTGATGAATCCTGAAGGATATAATCCCACTTAACAGTAGAACTTAAAGTATCTCCACTTTCTCCACAATTAACTATAATCATAGCACTTCCTGTAGTAAGAGCTGTATCTATACCATTGGAATTTGCAGTTGCAGTTAGGGTAGCAGGGTCTAGTAACTGAGTAACAGTCAAATTATTTGCTAAATCTTTTTTAGACATATTATTTCCCTCCTATTATGTTAATGTTAATTTACGGATAGCTTCTGCCATTACAACTTGACCACCAACTCTTTTTCTAGCTAAAAATCTGATAGAACCAGATGCAGCTTGAGTGAATGGGTCACGAAGTATTGATAGATTAATTCTATCCACGATTGTGTAACCTCTGGAATAATCACCAAAGATTACAGGAACAGTTCCATCACCAATATCAGGCATATCTGCTGCCTCAACATAAGGCTGACCTAATATTGTATTTGGAACACCAGTCTGTAATGAGAAACCAGATTGGAAAACATAAGAACCACCTGTTCCTGTGTTTAACTTTCTGATTGCAGCTAGAGTACCTCTATTGAACATAAATGTTCCATTTCTAGCATAATCACTTTTGAGGTCACCATATAATGTTAATAGATTATCAATAGTGATTGAATCATTTGCACCTGCAGTAGAGCCAATACTTGTATTTGTTAAAATACCTTCTGGCTGACCTGCTCCTGTTCCAGAAATAAAAGAAGTACCCTCTGCTACTGCAAATTGAGTTGCAAATTCACTTGAGAGTTCTGCTTCCATATTAAAGACTGGGTCCTCAACATCAGCTTGAGAAATATCTACAAGAGCATATAACTCGTGTGCAGTAATTTCTTCTAAACCATAAGTAAGACCTGTACTTTCTGACCTAGAGCCTATTTCAGAAACCCAAGATGCACTAAATACTCCTGTTCTTGATGGTATCTGTATGCTTCTTTGAGTTGTGCTTCTTACTCTAGCCACTGCTCTAACAGGGGACATTTCAGTTACTTTTTTGATGATTTCTCTAACATACTCTGGAGGTGCTAAATATCCACCGCCTGTATCATTAGAAACAGTTAATGTCTTGACTTCCATTTCGTCTAGGTTCTCTACACCTTTTCTTAAATATTTGTCATACACTACTGCTTTTTCATCTATTTGTTTAGCTGAAAAATTGCTACCTGGTCTTTTTAGCATTGTTTCTAAATTGTCGACTTTATCGCCAACTTTCTTTTGCTCCATAGCTATTTTAGTTGCTTTCTGGTTAAAATCTTCTAGGGAATCTAAAGTGCCTTCTATCTTCTTTAACTTTTCGTCAACTAAAGGGTCTACAGAACCTTTCTTTTCAAGGGCTGTAAGCTTTTCATTATAGGTGCTTTTAAATTCTTCAAAAGCCTTTCCTGTATTTTCTATACATTCCTTGAGTTCTGTTTGAGTAATATTTTCACTCATTCTTAACTCCTTGTTTTATTGGTTGAAATAATATTGATAATATCTTTCATAGATGTTACCAACTCCGAATTGTCTTGTTTTGCACCATCCCAGTGGTCAACCAGACTGTTATAGACAGCTTTACTTGCTATCTTACTTTGAGACCTTGACAAATCACCTACATCTCGTAGGAACTTCTCCCAATCTCTAATAGTTCTGTCACTCGCCTTAACCTGTGTTATTTGTGCTTTTGGGTTCATAGGAAAAGTAACAAGACTAATTTCCATGAGGTCTACTTCTTTCAAATATCTTCTTCTCTTTCTTTCGTCATAGACCTGTTTCTTTGGGTCTGCTTTATACCCAATAGATAATCCATCTAATGCACCCATTTTCAGTAATTCATAAGCCTCCTTACCTTTTTGTGTGCCGAGTGCAAGTCTTCCTTGCACTTTTAATCCGTTTTCATCTTCTTTAATTTTTTCATATACTCCTATAGGCATTTTTGTATCGTGTTGCATTAACATCTTTACATTCTTTGGTCGTCTTTTCATAAGGCTTTTTCTAAATGCACCTTCCATTACAATATCGTTTCCTAAATCTTTATTACCAAAAATAGATGCATAACCTTGAAATCTTCCCATATCTTCTTCATCTTCATCTTCCTTATATGCTTTAAGTTCTGCAATACAAGTAAAAGTTTTACTTTCAAAACTTTTTTCTTCTTCCTCTTGTTCATATTCTGGTTTGTATTTTAAAGGACTTTCCATGTCATCATCAAATAAATCACTCATAATATCATAATACCTATTAATTTTTGTTGTTATAGTCTGCTTATCTCTCTCTGGGATATTAACACCACCTCTAGCTCCTCTTAATACTCCTGCTACTGCAAATATTGCTCTAGGTATTGCTACCATCCTATTATTTACAATATCAGCTATCGGTAATTTATACCCCTTAAAATTATCATCATCTTCTGGGTCAAAATATAAAAAAGCATTTCTATATCTGGAACTAGGTTTATCTTTGCTATTTGTAAAATCTCGTATTCTTTGTATTGCACTATCTGAGTCCCATTCTCTATCCCTGTCATTCAAAACAGGTAACATATTTCGTGGAGTTGATTTCTTTATAACACTCATTTATATGTCCCTATCGAATCAATGTACTATTTATTTTTATTAATGCAAACAAATTTTTTCCAATCTATACCCAGAATGTACTAGATTTCTCCCTTTTTTTAGTAATTAAATATATTTGTTGACATCTGTAAACAATATGTTACTATTAGATATGATTAAAAAACACACAGCTAAATATATCGGAGAAGATGGAGATGGAAGCATCTGGCATTACAGAGGTTTCGAAATTACTAGCTTCAAATCACAATATGGAAAAGGTTGGGATTGGTCTTATGGACAAATTGGACAAAGCAAATATGATGCCCAAAACACATTGAAGGAAGCTAAATTACATATCGACCAAATGCTAGACTCTGGTATAGAACTTATTAACGAAGATACAATTTAACAAGGGGAATATAATGTACAACAACGAAGATATAATGCAAGAGATTAGAGAATTAAGAAAAGACAACTCTGCTTTAATGAGAGGCACACAAGAAGCAGAAGAAAAATTATTAACAAGGATTCAAGGATTAGTTGCACAAAATGAAATGCTTGTTAATGCTTTAGAAAAAGTTACAATAAGATTAAATAAGATAGAACAAGATAATATGTTGAGAGATTAATTTCTACTATTATTTATAGTATTTTCTATATTACTTACTTTTTCTTTTATAACAGATATATCTATTGACATTTGTAATATCATATCTGTTTTGTTCTCTAGCTCTGTTACTCTAGTAGTTAAAGAACCATAGGCTACCCCTGCACCTATAATTAGAATAACTATAGTAATTACTGTTTCTATCTTTATGTTTATTCTTTTAATCATCATAATGTCATTAAATATTGTATATAATAATAACCGCCAATCAATGCAACAATAATTATAAGACTAACTATAACTATAGTTTGATTCCTTGCTTTTATTCTTGCTTCTTCTTCTATTGCTTCCATTTGCATCTTTCTTTGTCTTGCAATCTCTCCCTGTAGTCTTTCCCATTGACCAGGTTTTCCATATAGCATAAACATCTCTCTTAATTTAGCTCTTGTTTCTGCTACTTCTTCTTTCTTGAAGAACTCATCTATTGCATTACCTTCTACATTACCTAACTTTGAAAAGAAACTATTTCTTTTTCTTTTTGCACCTACTTGTAATTGAGCTTCTGCTTTTGCATATTTTGCTATAGGTCCACTCAAAGCTGATATATCTCTACCTGCTTTTATTGCAGATGATATTGCACTACTCGCTGCACTTACTGCCGCAAATGCTGACATTGGGTCTATCATATTTTGTACCTCATTGTATTATTCTAGTTTCTTCTTCTATATAGAGTGTAACACATCTACAATTAATTACATTCTTTGCTCCACCATTAGGGTCTCCAGTATATTGCATTTTCATACCGCCAACCACAAAATGCTCATCAATGGAGACTCTTGTTCCGTTTGCTATTCTATGAATTTCTCTAGTTCTTTCATCAGAAGTAGCAACCCATTGTTTCTGCATAGTTATACCTGTATTTACTAACTCTTTTCCCATTTGATGATTTGCAAAACTTGCTGCACTATGGGTTTCTGTTCTTGCTATTGTATTTGCTCTAGCTCTTACAAATCTTGGACTAAATCTTTCTTTAATTTTTTTTGCTGTTTCTGCTACACTCAATCCTACTTTTTGCGAATCGATAATTACTTTTCTTAAATACTTTAAAGTAGTTGCTGATATATCGTTTATATGTTTTAATCCTACAGTTTGTATAAATATGCTAGTAAGTCTAGTATAAAAGTCATTCTCTCTTTTTACTATCATTACTTCCAATCTTTCAGCAAAAGTTTTTATCACTTCAAAATAATGCCTTCTAAATAATTCGTCTAGTTGTTTTTGTGCTTGAATAAAATAAACTTCTACTCCTTGAGTTCCTGTAGATTCAAAAGTAGTAGCTCCATTAGTTCCTATTGAATTAAATAAAGTTACTAATCTCATAGTAAAACTTCTTTCAAAAGATATACGAATTCTATTTTGTTCTATGGATTCTTTTCTTGCACTTATTATTCTTCTTTGCTTGAATTTTAAATTGTGCATTATTTTTTTCTAGCTAAAGGATGGTCTTTAGGTAACAAGTCCCTATCAAATTGACCGCTTCTAAATCTACCAGTCCTTACAGCAAAGAGGAAAGCATTAACTCTAGCTATAGCCCATTGGTCTGGACCCATAACATTTCTTCTTACACTTTCTGGATTTGTTCTATATGCTCCTACTCCTCGTCTAAATACGGCTTCAAGCATTCTTTGAGTTACTCTCTTTCCTCTCTTGTCGCCATGTTTATCATTATGTTCTTTTACTTTATTAGCTATTGTTTTCTTAATTTTCCCTGATACTTCTTGTTTATCTTCCTCTGCAGGTATACTTATTTCTTCCTCTAGTTCTTTCTTATCTCTTTCAGCATTAAGTTGATTACGAACTCTCCTAGACCAAGCAAAACCTGCATCACCTCCCCAAAGACCCCAAGCTACTCGACCTGGTGTTGGGTAACCTTCTTCTCCTCGTCTAAATCCTTCTGCTTCTTTATCTACTTCATGTCTAGCAAAAAAACTAAACATTCTACGAACTGTATCTGGAGATAAATTATCCCTGCGTACTAATTGATTAGCTCTTGCTACACCTACTCTTGTACCTCCTCTGTTACCCTCTCTTCTCCAGTCTAAAGACCTTTGAGCCTCCTCTGCCATAGCTTCTGTTGGCTTTGTATCTATATCACTCTCTGCTTTATCTTGACCTGTTTCTCTTAAATAAATAGCGTGTGAGCTACAAGGCATATATACATTTCCATCTGGAGTTCTTAAAGTATGAGTTCCTTCACAGCCTATTTGCTCTGCTCTGGCTCTGGCTTCTGCTACACTATCAAATACATCTCTTCCTTCTCCCATTCTTGGGTCTGGTGGTTGCTTCAAATCTCTACCTGTAATTTGTGTATAATCACTATGGCTATCGCAGGGCATATAAACTATCTCATCACCCTCTTGATGTGCATGATAACCTCTGCAACCTAACTCATTTGACCTTTCAACTGCTTCTTCTATAGTAGAAAAAACATCTCTACGGACTTCTTCTTTCAAATCTCTACCTGTTATTTCTGTATAATCACTATGACTTTGACATGGCATAAAGACTTGAGTATCTCCTTCTTGGTGTGCATGGTATCCAACACAGCCTAATTCTATTGCCCTTTCTGATGCCTCTTCTATTGTAGAATATACATCTCTTCTAATCTCTCTTTTAATTCCATAATATTCCTCTGCTATCTTTTCTGCATCTTCTCCTGTTACTGGTTGAGCAGGGGAAGGTTGAGGACTACCTAATGGAAACAAATTAGCAGGAATATAAACTTCATCACCTCCTGATATAGGTTCTAGGTTTAATCTTTCTCTTGCTTCATTTCTAGTCAATACTCCTTCATTAACTGCACGCAGTATATTATCAGTTACCATTCTTCTTCTTTCTGTAATAGCAGGAATATCATCAACATTATACATCAAGTATAAATCATCTCCATAACTAGGTACTAGCCATTCATTTAAATCTGATTCTATATGTCTTAATAATGGTATTATAGTTTCTTCATACAGAGCTAACCTTGCCTCTGCCATATTTGCATAAGTTTGTGCATCTGGAATTCCAACAAGTTGTGCAGGAACTCCAAAAGTTAAAGCAATATCTCTAGCACTCAAATTTTTCATATTTGAAAAGTCCATTTCTTTAGGACTTAAACCCATCTCTTTATAATCGAAATCTCCTTCTAATATCATAGTTCTGCCAGAGTTTTCTGTTCCTGTAAATCTGCTTTGCAAATCTTGTCTTAATTGTTCCCTTTGACTATCTGTTAAAGTAGTCATAGCTCCAACCTCATCTTTAGGTTTATATACTACTGCACCAGATGGTCTAGCTCCATTGACTAATAAATGAGTATTATGTCTATTAGTTAGATTGTGTTGGTCTATATCACCTGCACTTGGCATTACAGGGCTTAATCCTAAATAATCATCTAATGGGTGAAATGTTTTTATATGTTTTACTTCAGACTGACCATTCATCTGGTCAACAGGGTATATAGCTTTTGTTTTGCCATTTATAACAAGATTATAAGATTCTGGATAATAACTATCTGATGTTTTGATTTGTATTCTATCTGGTCTTAATGTGTGTAACTCTCTTGGAGCTTGATTTTCTTCTCCTATTTTTAATAAGTAAGAATTACCTGCTAGTAATAAATAACTATAAACCATTCTAAAATATTCAAATTGAGAACATGTAGGATTTGGTCTTTGTAATAAATCTAATAATGGGTGTTCATCTATTGGTTGTTCGCCACGCATTAATTTAAATGTTACAGCACTTGCACCATTTGCAATTTCATTAATACATCTATATGCTACTGCATTTTCTACATATCCATCTGTTGCTAAATCATTATAGCTATCTCTTTTTGTTCTATTGTTATACCCTGTTTGATGATAAGCAACCATTGGTTGAGTATTATATTTTTTTTCTGTATTATCAAAAAGGGCTTTCCACGCATTTTTTATTCCCATTAAGTTATCCTCCACATAGCTTGTTTGCTTGATGAAGTAAGCTCTGTCATAGCCCATACCATAGCATCTAGTCTATCTGGTGATTTATGTCTATCTCCTGTATAGCTACACATCTGGTCTTCTAGTATTTTAAAACTTCCACAATGACTGACTTTCTCCTGTTCATATAATGCTGATATTGGTTCTGCTCTTACCATCTTACCCCTAGTAGCAGATACTGATTTATATTTAACTGCATTGTCAATACTTCTTATTAGTCTTTCAACTAAATCCCCTCCGTTATTAACTTCTGCTATAATCATATTTGCTTTATATTTATAGTAAGCATTAATTGATACTCTAGCCCAATTATCAGCAGTCATCTTACCAGAAATATCATCTATTATATAATACTTTTCGTCAACCCCTTTTCCTGCTACAATAATTCCTGTTTCATCACTATTAATATTATTTGTTACTGCAGGGTCTACTCCTATTATTATTCTTTGCATCTCTGGTAAAAATTTTGTTCTTGTTTTTTCTATCATAGAATAAGTCCATAAAGCACCCTCAAAGTCATCTAGTATCTCTGCATATAATTCTTGTCTACCTAATCTAGTTCCCTCATATCTTTCTTTAAATGCTTGTAAAGCAGAAGGTGCAAGGTTATCTTTATTTTCAAATGTATTGCCAGTAGTAATATGTACATCATCTCTTTTCATTATGTTTTTTATAAGCTCTGTAGGTCTAGGAGTAGTTGTAATGACAGTTTGAGGTCTTTGACCTAATCTCATACCAAATTGTAATTGGTCATAAGCCTCTGGGTATCTCCACGAAGCTAACTCATCACACCAAGCTCTATGATATTGAGGTCCACGAAATCTGTCTGGTTCTATTGCTGCATATCCTTGTATGATGCTACCATTGTAAAAATTTATTTCTACCGCTGATTTGTTATATCCTTTTGACCTTGATTGCTTATAATAACATTCGTCTGGTATGATAGATAGTATTCCAGAATCTCCTTCAAAACATACTCGTCTTAAATCACCAAAAGTAGGAGCAACTACTGCACATCTTACATTACTCTTTGTACTAGCATAGTGTACTATGTCTTGTGCACCTGTTCTTGTTTTACCCCAACCTCTACCTGCTAAAATGAGCCATACATTCCAATCTCCAGATGGGTGCATTTGTTTTGGTCTGGAATTGTTTATCCAATTAATGTATTGCTTTCTCGCTATTTCGCTTGGCTTCTGCAAGTTGTTCAAGTATCTCATCAACCTGTCTTGCTGTGGCTTCATCATTAAACTCTGCATTTATCCTCGTATTTTCTGTTGTATCTCCTAAAGCTAATCTGCCAATCTTTTGTACTGACATTAAAGCAGTAGCAAGTTTTGTTAAACTTTCTGGACTGAAAGGTTTAGCAGTATTATTTTGTTGTATTAATCTTGCTCCTTGACTTAATAAATGAGTTATCTGTCCTTGCATAGCTTTAGCAAGGTTTAAATTTCTTGCATCAAACTCAACAGATTCTTTTACTAATACTTCTCTTTTCTTTGCATCTTTTTCTTCTGCTAACTTCTTTTCAAATATTTGTCTTTGCTCTTTCCAATCTCCATCTTTTGCTTTTCTGAATAAAGTTACTTTTGCAACATTATGTGTTTCTGCCAAACTCTCGATTGAAGGGTACACTCTATCTCCATTTGCATTCTCTGTTCCTGTTACATAGAGTTCTCTTATCTGTTCTATAATACTAGCAGTAGGTTTATTTTTTTGCGAATCATTAGACATAGAAATTACTATAATAATAAAAATTGATTATTTCAACAAAAAAATAATTTTAAAATCCCTAAAATCCTAGCTTTCTAGAGTATATTTATTTGTTGACAAATGTAAACATATCTATATTATAGTAATATATTAATTAACAAGGGGATAAAAAAAAGATGTTTAGAAATTTTGGAATTGAAATAGAATTCATAAATACAAACAGAGATAAGCTTGTAAGGGAAATGCAAGCAGAAGGACTTGAATGTTACTTCGAGGGATATACTCATAGAAGAACATCTCATTGGAAAATTGTAACTGACGCTTCAGTTTCAAATGGATATGAACTAGTTAGTCCAATCCTTAATGGAGAAGATGGTCTACTTGATATCAAGAAAGCAACAAGAGCAATTCAAAGAGCAAGAAGAAACCAAGATATGGATTCAGTAAATAGGTCTTGCGGTCTCCATGTTCATCTTTGTGCAGATAATCTTACAAGCAAAGACCTTGGTTGGATTGTAAAAAGATATAAAGATAACGAAGAAAACATTGATAAATTCTTCCCACTTTCAAGAAGGGGTAATGCATACTATTGTAACTCTATTGATAGGACTTGGCAGAAAATTGATGAGCTTGTAAATAAGCACGAAACAGAACTTTCAAGATATTTTTACTCTTATAATTACTCTAGATTTTCAAAGGTAAATTTTTCAAAGGCTTTTCAAACACACAGAACAATAGAATTTAGACAACACTCTGGAACTATTGATTATAACAAAATAGCTAATTGGATTGAATTCCTACAGAACTTCGTTGAACAATCTATCAAATGCAAACAACAAGGAGGTATCGACCCTAACTACAAACCTAACAAACCTTCAGCTATGTTCTCATCAATCAGAGAGCAAGTAGCAAGGCTAGGTGGCAAACTTTTCTATCAAGGTTGTTGGAAGATAATAGACGAGAATGGACAGACACAGATAATACAAGATAATTCTGGACAACATAGAAATTGTGGATATGTTCCTCTTTCAAAACTTTATGAGGTAGAAGGATATAAAGGCAAACTTAACAAAGAAAGATTTACAGCTTTTATGAGAACTCATTTTGCTAGAACAATAGAAAATTCAGATAGCGACCCTTCACTTTGGGCAGGTCAACCAGAATATGTTAAAGAGTTCTTTAAGATGAGAACAGCTCAACTTGAAAGGAGTGCTTAATGATAAATTATTACTTCGCTTATGGAAGCAATCTCAACATAGAGCAGATGTCTAGGAGATGCCCAAATGCAGAACCTATTATTTTAAAAGAACCATTATATATTCCTAATTGGCAATTATGTTTTAGAGGGGTAGCAGATATAGAACCCTGCGACCAATCATTTTTGCCAATAGGATTATGGAAGATAACAGAGGATTGTGAAAAAGCTCTGGATAGCTATGAGGGATACCCTCGACTATATGGCAAGATATACTTTCAAATGGAAATACAAAATAAAAAAGAAACTATCTTATGTTACCAAATGAATTCTGATAGATACTCTGCACCTTATCAAGTATATTATGATACTATATTACAAGGTTACAGAGATTTCAATTTAGACACGAAATACTTAAAACAAGCTAAAAATCGAACTATATCCCTAAAACATCAGATTTTAAAGCTGTTTTAAGCTTCATAGAGTACCCATTAATATCCCCAATGGGTATTCTATCCTTCTTTTTCAACCTCTTTCTCTAGTCTAATCATAGCTTTTGACTTCCAACTTTTATTGTACTCTACATCTTCAAACAACTTTGAAAAGCCAGTTATATGCTTTAGTCTTAAGAGTTCATCTGCACCCATTCCTAAATGGTTACATATCTCCTCATCTTGCCACCCATTGTCTAACATCTTGAAAACCATATTGGACATTCCATTAACAGAGTGTTTTCCTCTGGCTCTATTATGACGAACTGTTGATGCCATTCTTTCGTTTATATTTTTATCTAGTACTACTATTGGTAATTTGCCTTTATTCCTTTCAGCTATGTCTGGATTATTTTTACAAGTATAGTACCTATGGAAACCATCTACTATAATATACTTTTTCATTTTTTTATCATAAATTGTTACTACAGGTTGTGTATACCCATCGTGTTTGATAGATACATATAACAGTTTCATTTCTTGCCCTGCTACTGAATTAGGATTATAGTCATTAGCTTGTACTTTATCTATATCAACCCATCTTACTTGATTTATAGGTTGTTCTCCTAAACTTGTTAAATTATTTATATTATCTTTTACAATCTCCATATATTCTATTTTTTCACTCTCTGATAAACCTTTTATGTCTTCTTCTATTAACTTTACTATTTTACTAACATTCATTTAAAGCTCCTTAAAGTTTTTAAAATTTGTTACGACATAATACTTACATACTTTTGAGGTATCATCTTCTAAATCGGAATTGATTGTAAGACCATATTGTGTTTCATAGTTCATATCTTTGTTTTTTAAATAATACGAGAAACCTGATACTCTTGGAAAGATACCATGCGCATTCATTTCTGTTACAATATCTTTTGGAGTAAACTGTATCTGATGCTCTGAAGTGTAACTATAATCTTTATGGTTATCTGCATATATTACTGCTATATATTTAACATTATTCTTTTGACCTTTTAGAATATTACAAAAAGCATCTAAACCTATATAATTGACTTGACCATATACTGCCAATACAACATCATATTTAATTAAGTCAAAACTAATTTTTGTTATATCTTCTTGCAAAAATTTATGCTTGGGATATTTTTCTTTTGCATCTTGTATCATACCTTGTGATATATCAACACCCAAATATTTATCTTTATTCAAATTAGCTAATGTAATTATATGTCCTGTACCACAGCCAATATCTAATATTGTTTCATTCTTTTCTATATTATCAGATATAATTTTGCCTATTATTTTGTCTTCAATCAGATGGGTAGAACATTTATACTTATCATCATATTCTTGTGAAATGTTATCGTATATACTTTTTATCTTTGCAAAATTACTAATCATTTTAAAAATTGTTCCTTTATTTGTTTATTATATATTGAGTCTGGTGGATTTCTTAATGTTCTGCCTTTCTTCCAATCTCTGTAAACAACCAAATAAGGTCTTTGTAAATATGACTCTATTCTTGCAAACTCGTTATCATTTACTAAAATTGATTTGATTTGTTCTTTATATAACTCTTTTGGATTGCGTAACATATCGTATAACTTATCATGCTTCTTCCATTCTACTTTAAAATATTCTCTTTGTTTTTCATCAATAATTAATTTTTCTGTTAAAAAGTCTCGGTATTCCTTCCAATCCTTAAACATATATGGTAAAGTATTTACCCTTATTAATTCTGTTTTTTCTATATGTTTAGCTTGATTGATACCTTTAAGTCTTCTTGTTAACTTATCCCAAGTATGCCCTTCTAACTCGTGAAGATAATGTAAACATTTAACCGCTGTTTCGTGATGCAAATTTGATACCCTCATATCCTTTACAGGTAAACCATATCTGAAATATTCATTATAGATATTACAATAATTCCAATTATTATCGTGTATAGCTTTCCAGACATCACTAACTGACCAATCAAATAAAGGATAAAAATTATAATGTTTTTTTCTTTTATTTAATTCTTTACCCCAAGTAATATGTTTATATGTTGCACCTGAAGTAAGAGCTGTTAATCTTTGTGGAGCTTCCTCTGCTCTCATACCTGCTAAAAATACTGCAGGCTCATCTGGATATAGTATATCAATAGACTTTACAAAATAATTATACCAATACCCTCTCTTTGCTTCCTTCTCTGCTTTACCTTTTAATTCGTGATTGTCTTTTATAGAAATATCTTCTTTTGGTCTCATCCATTCTCTGCCCTCCTCCCAAGTTACTAGATAAGGTTCTTCCTGCGATAAAGAATTAGGTAAAAATATTGGCACTTGAATCCAGAGAGGCTTTACTTCATCTCTTGACATAATCTCTCTCATGTAATCTACAACAGACTCCCACTCTGCTTCTTGGTCAAGAAAATAAACAGGTAATGGCAATCGTTTCTTTTTTCTTGCTACTATCAAAGCTAACTCTAATGTTATAGTAGAATCTTTGCCTCCAGAACAACAGACTATAACATTTTTAAATTCATCAAATAAAAACTCTAACCTTTCGATTGCAGCATCCCAAACATTTTGGTCTAAATATATTTTCATTTACTTAATCTATCTATTGTTTTTTGTAGTCTTTTCTTATTTAATTCATTGCCATAAAAGGTCATATTTCTATTTACAGTAGCTTGAGCAGTAAATCCCATTCCACACATAGGGTCTAATACTAATCCCTCTTTAATAGCTAAATAATCAAATATATACTCTACTAATTTCAAATCCTGAAGTCTTTTACAATCCTCTTTGAATTCATCAGTTAATAGTATATCTGAAGTCTTGCTTAAAAAATGTAAATCACAAGGTCTATCCAAAGAACCTGCATTATAATAACAGACAGTAGAACCATTATGTTTAAATCCTACTTCAGTAGCCATTGCTACTATGTCATCATTCCATTGACAACCGTATTCTATAACACATTTATCTTTTGAGTATTTGTATATCAAATTAAAAAAATGCTTGATAAAATTACTATACTCTACATCTTCTCTTGGGACTTCATTCATTTTAAAATTCATTGTCTGCCAATATCTTAAATTACCCTGTCCCCAAGGTGGGTCTGAATAAATGAAATCAGCTTTTTTATCTAACATTAAATCATCTATACCTGACATAATATTTCCATTTTTTACCTTATGATTTTTAATAAGCGTTAACATTTTACTCCTTTATTGTTACTGGTGTATTTGTTTCTTGTAATAACTTAAATTCTTTCTCTCTATCATAAAATTTATATCTTACATTTGTGGCATTGAATTTACTAACCATTTGCCAGACATTATCTAAATTTAGAGTGGAACAAGTATAAACATCTAATTGCATTTTTGAAGGATTAGGTTCATCCCATATATGCAAAGCTATGTGAGAAGTTTCTATTGCACAAATACAAGTCAATCCTCTATTGCCTTCAGTATGACAATATACTGCTTTTGGTTCTATCAATGCTTTCATATTTAAAATATTTATTAGGTCATTAATCCATTTTTCTGCTAATTGTTCATTTTCTGGTGGAGTATCAATATTACCCATTAATAATAAATGCTTATGGTCTAACATATTAATATCCTGTTATCGTAAATTCGTGTTTGCATTTAGGACATATAACTTCTAGTCCTTCCTTATGTTTTGCAGTAGTTACTCCTTGTATGGATTGGTCTATTTTATTTTGTGCTGAATCTAAATCTTTTCCTGTTACATCTGCATTTATCATAGCATTCATATTAGGTGAGAAATTGCCAAAATTTATATCTTGTTCTAATCCTATTGTAGTTAAATCAAATTTTATATCATTTAAATATTTTAACTCTGACATATATAATTCATAGTTCCATTCTGAATTTTCTGCTATTTTATTATCTGCTATTACATATGCTTTTTTCTGGTCTAAACTTAATCCATGTAATCTTAAACAAGGTATACTATCAATTCCTGTTTCGAAATAAGTTTTGTCTAATAATTTAAATGCTTCTACTCTACCATGACCTGCTAATATCATATTATTTTCATCTATGATAATTGGATTAGTAAACCCAAATTCTTTTATACTTTTTGATAGTTGAATTATTTGCTCTTTATTATGTATTCTACTATTTCTTTCGTAAGGTTCTAACTCATCTACTTTGAGATATTCAACTATTAATTTTGTCATATTTTTTCCTGTGATAAATTTATTATAGTATACTAGCATATAATATGCTATATTCAATGTAAATAAATAATATTTTTTGGAGGGAAATATGATTAGTTATGATTATGAAACATTTAGTAAAAGTGTAAATAAAAATGCTTTATTAAGAGATGATACTATAAGTAGTATGAAAAATTTTTTTGTTATTGATGGGAAACAAGCTGTATTGAATGGCAAAGTATATGATATGACAGAATCTTTCCATAACAATTTAGCTAGGAAATTTGACATACCTATTCATTATTATAGAAGAATAAAAAAGGAAGAACCTAAATTATTTGAAAAAACAATAAATACTTTGAACAAGAATAGTAATCCTCAAATGTTTAGAAAATATAGAGTAAAGAAAAAATTTAGACTTAAAAATATTATCAATGGTCAATCCTCTGGTAATTTAAGAGCATTATTGTCTGATAGATATAAGATAATGGACAACAAAGAAATACTAAAACATTTAGAACCTAAATTTGATAAAAAGAATTTTGTTTTATTATCTGGTTATGAAGACGAAAATGTTATGAGTTGCAAGATTAGATTTAGTAATTTAATAGGTTCTGTAAGACAAGGAGATACTGTCTATGGTGGTATATACTTGAGAAATTCTGAAGTAGGTCGTTCCTCTCTGACTATATCAGCTTTAATATATAGATTAGTATGTACTAATGGCTTAATGATACCTAATACAGAAACGATATATAATACTTTTCATTTAGGTGCTAAAAACCCTATAAATTATACACCTAATTATATTGTACCAACTTCAGCTTTGGACAATATAGATTTAGTTATAAATCATTTATTGAGTAAAAATCTATTCAAAGATAAATTAGAGTCATTAAGACATACAACTACTCAATCCATCAAAAAAGTAAAATACGATAAGATAAAAGAATTTTATGCTACTACTGATGATGAGCAAGAAATGATTAAACAAGAATTTGAAACAGAAAATGATTTTACTTTATATGGTTTAATACAAGCATTTACATCTACTGCAAGAAAAATAAAAAATATACAAAGGTCTTTATACCTTGAAAAAATTGGCGGTAGATTAATTTATAATAGTGAGAAAATTTATATATAAATATGAGCAAGGAAGAGTTGAAAAGTATAGGTGTAAAACTTTATGCTTATGGGTGGCAAACACATTTAGCAAAAGCATTAGGTATTACACCTCAACACTTCCGTAGATATGTAAGCGGTAAATCAGTTATTCCAGAGTCTAAACAACAACATATTTATATGATGTATTTCTTATACAAGAATAATCTTTGGTATGATTTTCAAGCATATATTTTAAATAAAAAAATTAATTAATCCACCAAGCATTTCTTGTATCTATCTCTTGTTTAATTTCTTCTGTAATTTTTTCTCTATAACTTCTTGTTCCTACATCATAAGTAAACAAGCATTCTCCAATCTCTCCATATAAGCCTTGCTCCCTTATTTTTTTTACATATAATATTGTTTCATTATCTTCAAAATTTCTATGCACACACAATCCTATATCTGCCATGTTATGCCAATGAGCTGAACCAGATATATCATACATACTTGGGACAGGATAAGTTCCATCATTTCCTCTTTGCATTTTTGCAGGGTGTGCAATAATCCAGACAGAAACATTATGTGTTCTGGCAAATCTTTTACAAGCTGAAATAATATCTTTTATATGTTCATCTTCTCTTTTAGTTCCTCTATCATTTACATCTATTTCATTATAAGGGTCTATAACTATTCCTTGTATTCCTTCTCTGATAACTGTAACTCTTGCTTTTTCTAATATCCATTTTATAGTTGGTCTTTCATCTCTTGACTCTAAAAAGAAAAAATTTTGATTTAAATATTTCATAGCTTGTAATAATTCTGTTTCATTCATTTTTCTTGATGCTCCCTCTGTAAAAGGTAATTCCAAATATTTTTCTGCTAATCTTGTTAAATGTCTTGGGGTAGAATGTTCTGGAGAAAATATTGCAAATTTCCATTTATGTAATTTACTAGCATTAATTAATATCTGGTCTAAAAAATTACTTTTTCCGTGATTAGGTATTCCTGTTACAACTGTAAAAGTTCCTGTCATTAATCTATAAACTGTATCTAAAACTTTGTAACCTGTAGTTAGAGGTCTATCTTCTTTCCCTTCATATAAATCAATTACTTGGTTTATGTAATCATTAGCTTTATATAAACCATCTACAGGGTATGGCTTTGCTTTCTCTATAAATAATTTTACAGTATCTATTGCTCCATAAGTAAGAGCATCTGAAGCGTCTTTACAAGTTACATCTCCAATAAGAGTCATTGAACCCCAATCAACAGAACTACATCTATCTTTTCCAAATCTATGAGCTAACTCTAATGCCAATGCTTTCCCTGCCTCATCATTGTCCGTAGCTATAATTATATTTTTTTCTTTTGCTAAATCTTCTGCGTGTAATTTTAATGCTTCAAACCTAGCATCATCAGGTAAATACTTTGCTTCTTTAGGTGCCCCATCTGGCAAACTTACAACTTTCCTATATCCACATTCATATAATGTTAGAACATCAAGTTCTCCTTCTACTATAATTAATGGTTCTTTTTTGTTTTCTTCTTTTGATAAAGAATCAATATTGAATAATGTTCTTTGAGAATCTTTTGTCTGTCTAAACTCTTTGTCTATACTTCTAAATTTTTGATTAACAATTTTTTCTTTATAGTAATATGGAAAAATAGCAGTATCTTTTTTTGTATTTCCAAAAGACATTTGTGTAAAAGTAATATTGAAATAGTCCAAAGTAATTTTTGATATTTTTCTATCATTAAAAAATTTTTCATATTTATCATTTTTCTTTTTTCCCAAGTCTATATTTTTTGGAACTTGATAAACTTTTTTATCTGTATAAGGGTAGTAATTTCTTTTATGATGATTAGGAGAATATCCTCCACTATATCCACAATGATGACAATGCCAAACATAGCTATTATCACTTTCTAATGTAACTGAAAGACAAGGGTCTGATTTATTCTTTCTTGTATGAGAGCATTTTGGACATTTTATTTTATTATTACCTATTCTTAAACTTGATATATTTATCATTATGTACTCCTATTATATTACATATTAACCTGCGATGGTATCTTTTCTTATCCTTGTAAAATTTTCATAGTCTAAATATATTTTTCTATTTAGATATGTTGATGCGTGAGGTATAAATTTTAAATCTGTATTTTTATTTTTCTTAATAAAATATTTTGTAAACCTCATAATATCTTCTGGTTCTGTTTTCTTTATAGCTTTATTCCAACATTCAAATGCGTAATATTTATTTTCTTGTCTTGGATATAATAACCAAAAATTGTTAAAGTCTTCTGTATATATATTATTCTTTTTGTTATTCTCTTTAAGGGTGGACACCTGTGTCCTAGAGGGGGTGGACATTTGTTGTATGTCATTAATTAATATTTTGTAATCATTCCTAATTTGTCTACCACTAGAATCAAATCTGCTAATAATTTTTATTAGGTTTTTTTCTTGTAAATTTTTTAAACTTCTTCTAACTGTTCTTGGCGTACTATTCATAATATCTGCCAAATGATTTTCTGTAGCCCAAGCTACATTGTCCTCCTGTGCGTAATTACAAAGCCAAGTAAGACAAAGTTTATCTGTGCAGTTAATGTCCTTAACTGTCTTGCTCCAAAGTAAACATTCTATGCTCATAGTGATTCTCCATAAATTACAATTATATACATATATGACAACTTGTGTATATTTTTTTTTTACATTATTTTGCATTTTTTTAAAAAAAGCCTAGATTTCTGGGAAAAAAAAGTTTATTTATTTGTTCTTTTCTTGTTGACATAGTAAACAAATGTGATACTATGTATACATGATTAAGAAAAATTTAATAACTAAACAAGGGGATAAAAAAATGACAAACTTAATTAACAAAAACAAAACTATATCAATCGATACAAAATTAGGAAAGGTAGACATTTCTTATTTTGATTTAATCATCAAAGATTACTCAGATGCAGGAGAGGACCCATATTATATTGGACATGTTCAAGCTGTATTCAAGCAAGACAATCCTTGGTCAGCTATGTATTTCGCAGATAGAAATGAAGAAGACTGGGACAATATGCAATCTTTCTTGAAGACTATAGAAGATGTTACCAAGAATATGATAAAGGAATCTTTTCCAGAATTGGAAGATGCAGAAATACATTATTCAGAACAAGGTATGCAGGGAAAGAACTTTATGGATATGGATATACACTTTATATCTAAACCTATCAACGGTGAAAAATTTGGGAGAGTTGACGAAGAAAGAACAAACAAAGTTTTTTCAAAGATAGTTGGTGGAGATGACGAAGCAAGTATAATCTTCAAAGTTGACGAAGACAAAATGAAAAGCATAGCTTAACTGATGACTAGATTTACTAAAAGAAATATTCAACATTTTATGGAGCTTGTTAAATATATCAAAGTTGACAAGCTCTCACAAAAAGATTTTGAAAAAGAAATGGAAGATATTTACAGAGGTATTTTTAGAGAAACTACATCTGGAGAATTTGTAACAGAAACTATGCCACACGAAAAAGAAAATTGGAGAATATACAAGCCAACACAAACAAGAGAAGAAGTTTTACAAATCATAAAAAAAGGAGATAAATAAATGCACGAATGTATTGACAAAGAAAAAAAACTAAATGAAATATCTGGTATACTTGATAAATTGAATAAGTCATTTATTCAGATAAGAGAAAGAACAGAAGACAATGATATAAATATTATATGTACTTCATCAATCCAAACAATTCAAAAAGCATTGTTAACAACATACAAGCTATGGAAAGATGAAAAAGATGCTATAATTGAATTACAAAAATATGCTAAAGAGGAAAGCATCAAATGAACATATTTTATTTAGATAACAATCCTTATGAATGTGCTAGATTACATTGTGATAAACATTGTGTAAAAATGATAATTGAATATGCACAACTATTATCTACTGCACATAGAGTATTAGATAATAATTATGAAGTTTACAAAATTGCACATCTAAACCATCCTAGCACTATTTGGACAAGAACCAATAAAGCAAATTACAAATGGCTTTCTATGTTATGGGTTTACCTATGCATTGAATATACTCATAGATATGGAAGAATACATATTACAGAAAAAAAATTAAGACATCATTTAATACACTCACCAAGAAATATTGCACTAGGAGAATTTTATGAACCTCCTCAATGTATGCCAGAAGATGTAAAAAGAGATTCTACTATTTTAGCTTATCAAGAATATTACAAAAAATATAAACGATACTTTGCTAGATGGACAAAAAGACCATTACCAAAATTTATGGAGGTAGCATAATGCAAAATGTTTTTAGAAAAAAAGTAACAAAATTATATCAAGGATTTTTAGTAAGCATAAGAGATTACGAAAGAGATAAAGCAATAAAACAAGGTGGTATGATACTTATGCACGAAAATCAAACAATGTTTTTTTCTCCTAAAGCACTAAAAGAACTAAAGCCTAGTACTAAAATATTTAAATCTAAATTTGGCAAAGATTACAGACTTATTGACATAAGATGGAATCCAGATAATAATAAAAATCAAATAAGATTATTTTTTTAATTTATTCATCTCCAAAATATAATGCCTCTTATTTATTTAAGGGGCATTTTAAAATAGTTTACGAAACCAAGCAATATACTGTAAACGATAAAAACACAATATAAAAGTACATAAACTACTAGACAAACTAATAAGAACATAAAACTGCTTACTAAATATAATAGTAACAATAATGACTGTAAGAACATCTGTAATATATACATCTTTTTTAAAATACCAACTTATACACATTCCGATTATGCAATACAAAGGTATACATAAATTATATGGTAATAAATAGTCTATCATTTTACAAATATGTTTTTATCTGTATTTTTTTTTGTAACTTTTCTTTTTTTTTTTT
>CESX01117763.1_pt1 | contig 25726 bp, 24 predicted proteins | sample 326941 | NCBI WGS metagenome assembly CESX01 (sample SAMEA2622357, study PRJEB7988) | marine metagenome | isolation source: saline water (ENVO:00002010), including
AGAACAGCAAGCAGAAGCGGATCACGAAACAGGTGAGCAATCCGAACAGGCTGAACCCATCGTGGGTGGAGCAACTGATGGGGCTCGAAGTGGGATGGACCCAACTGCCAACCGAGTGGACCGACTAAGAATGCTAGGCAATGGGGTGCTACCTCAAGTTGCTGCTAAAGCATTTCTTGAACTACATAAAAGAATGGTATAGTCTATGGGTAAAACTATCAGAAAAATAAGCTGGTTGTTTGAACAGAAGGATGGTCTTTGGAAACTCTTTAGAGCAGACGATGCACCTAATCCTATAAAAGATATACCAAACATTCAAACGGCTAAGACATTAGCCAAACTACTAAACTATAAAATTGTAAAAACCGTATATTTAAAAGACCAATAATTTGCCGAGTGGTATTAGCAAAACATTCCCCGTCATCTGTTTCTAGGTTTTACAGGTGGCGGGGTTTTTAATTTATATATTATGTTACTAAGAAAAATAAACAGAGGACTGTATGAAGTGATGGATACATTTGAAAATAACTACATCGTTCAAGACAGTAGAGTCCCATCCGCTAAAAGTTTACCTAACTTTTGTAAAACAAAAGATGGTTACTGGACCGTATGGTATGAGAACCCTTATCAGATAAATGTAAGCACCTATGAAGATGAACGTATGGAATTAGATGAAGGCTATGTATTTATCAACAACGACAAAACTTTAAAAGACTGTTTGTTTTCTGTAGCTTTGTTAGAAGAGGCTCAAGAAATAATTACTAAAGAAGATTAGTCATTAATAAAGAACCCATCTTCATCTGCAATTTTTTGAACCTCCTTTAAAAACACTTCGTATTTCCCCAAGCTTTTTGAATCTAATGTTTCTTTTCTTTTATCACTTAGATCTCCAGAAAACCAACGACCTCTATTAATTACTTCATCATATTTACCTTTGGTAAATGATCTCTTACCTGTCTCATCAAAGACATCAACATTAGCCCCGATTGCTTTCCCTGTGAAAGCCTTTCTATATTTGTTCATTAGTTTAGCTGCGATCTTCCCTTGTTCTACTGAGTCTTTAGCAGCTTTAATGACATCCTCCTCAGTGTAGTTATCATTCAGGATAGCCCTGTTTAATTTAAATTGAGCAAGTTCTAAGTCTTGTTTAATACCTTTATGGAAAGTCCTCGCTGAATTATCAGGGTCAATAACATAAGGTTTAATTGGTGAGACATAATTCTTTAAGAAAGTTTTAAAGTCAAACTCCCCATCCTCCATAAAGTTTTCGCTCTTTCTCAAAACAGTAGGTGGTGTATAAGCTTCTTTAATAAAAACCTCTGCTTGTTTCCTGATCCTAGTAAGTACACTGTCACTGTTGAAAGCTATCTTATTCCCTCTAGAGTCTTCATTATTAATAAAGGCTCCCATATAAGCATTAACTGCAATTTGAGGGTCCACAAAAGGAGCAACAAATTGTTTTAAGAAAGCTTCTGCTCCAGAAACAGCGATGTTTTCATCCGCTTTATAAGCTTTAACCATTGCTGATGGTACATCAAATACAGGAGAAAACGGATTCACATAAGTTAAATCCCACGAGTGCAGCTTCCCTTCTTTATCTTTTGAGTATAAGAAAGTATGGTCTCTTAAGAAAGAAGGGACTGCCAATTGCAAAGCACTCCTCTCATCATCTTCAAGTCCATCTACAAGGGTATGTCCGATAGGGGCTAATACTCCTAGATAAAATATTCTTTCCATCATTATGTCTGATAAAGACATGATAGCAGACGTTGTAGCAGCCCCTTTTAATCTGAGAGTGCCTCTACTTTTTATAATGGGGTTTTCACTAGCTCTTTCTTTTTTCGCTAGCATAAATGAGTTAGTTGTTATTCTCCAGGTTTCTAATCTAAACCGTAAGAAAGAACCAAAGACACCCCCTGCAATAGAGTCTTTCCAATCATTGTATATCTTAGGGGATTGAGAATAATACTGAGCTGTTTGTTTAATCTTGTTAACAGCCTCCATATCTATAGCTTCATTAGTTAAACTAGCATACCCTGTGTCTCTAAGATTATCTTGATCCCATTGCCTTGCTCTCTCTAAGTAATTCCTTTCAATAGCAAATTGTCTTATCTTATAAAAAGCATCGGTAGCAAGAGAAAGTCTCTGTAAAGTTCTTACGCTCTCTTGGCTTATCCGTAAACCTTTTTTACCTAGCTTAGTAGCTATCTCTCCCATAACTTCTAAACTAAGCTCTTCTATGGCTCCTTTCTTTTTAAGAGAAGGTAAACCATTTTCTTCGTAGATTTTGTTTACAACATCAAAGAAGTCCTGCTCTAGTCTAGCTTCTGTGATATCACTAGATAACATATCTTGTATCAAAGCTGTTGTAATCTCAGGTTCTAATAAACCTATCTCAAACAAATATATTCTGAGGTCGTTCACTGTGTTTTGTATACCCGTCTTTTGGGCGAGCGGTCCTTCCGCTCCCATAATATCACCTAGAACTTGGGGCACTCCCACTTCACTGAGTTCAGACATTAGCTCTTTGAAATTAGTTCTTGGAAGAGATACCCCCATAATTTTTCTTGGGTTATCTCCATCACGAGCAATAGGGGTTCCTTGCATAGCAGGGAAATAAGTAAGAGCACCTGCTATGTTACGTGTAAAATATGTAGAACTACCCAAAGTTTTCGTACCAAGAGAAGTAAAAACAAACCACCTAAAAACTTTGTCTATAGGACCATGATGAGCTCTAGCCTCTTGTTTATTTTTAACGTTATAGAAATCAACTAAATCAGGGTGTATAAACCAACCTTTAGATGTATCCATAAATGGGTTAAAAGGTTTCTGGAATCTAGATGGGAAGATAGAAGACTTGTTGTTTTCTTTATCAAGGACAGGTTTAAAGTTAGCCCAACCAAGCTCTTCAAATCTAGCAGGATCTTCTTCTTGCATAGACTGGTATTCTTCTGTAGTTACAGCCCACCAGTTAGACTCATCTTTATCCCCTTCAACACGGGACAACCTCATCAAATTTATACCATCGTAGATCTGATTGACTTGAGCTTTTACAGTAGCCAATGAGTTAACTAAGTTAAACCTTGGGTCTTGTATCTCTCCTAAGAAGTCTCTAACTTCAGAAGAAAGAAGTTCATTCTTCCTCATCAGGACATCTGTCTCTGGATCATCCCCAAGTTTTTCTAAAAACCTTAACGCTTCTTTTTCATATTCAGTATCTGGGATAAACTTTTCAGCTTCTTTGACTTGCCTTTCAACCAATTCTCTTTTAAGAGCCTCAGATTTTAAGAGCCAATCTGTGTCTTCATTTTTGTAAGCTTCTTTATCTTTAGCTAGAAGTTTATCATTTATCTCTCTGTCAATTTTCTGTCTCTTAATTCTTTTACCAGCCTGTACTCTAAGTACTCGATACTTCTCACTCTTACTGTTCTCTATTTTATTCCTATACTTAGCATCTTTAAATGCTAAATAACTTCTGGTTAAATAGAACCCTTCGTTCTTGGAGAACTTAAGTTTTAAACTTCCATATTTACTTGGGTTAATTATACCAAGATCTTCAGCAATGATGTTAGCTGCTTCAGTTAATCTTTTCCTGGCCTCACGAATTAGTCTACTAAGTTCAGGAGAAGTCTTTTGTATATCTTTATGAGCTCTTTCTATATCTCTTAGGATAGCTTTCCTAATTCTTTCTTTCTCAATACTAATTCTTTCTCTCTCGTTAGCTCTGGCTTCTTTTATTTTTTCTTTTAATAAATCAACATCACCATTAAAATTCTTTTTTGCCCTATCTATTGCAGCGTCTCTCCTAGAAGCGACCTTAGTTCTAAACTCTTCTGAAGGGGTAGCCCCCTCAGTAGTCCCTGAAGCTACTGAAACTAAATCCGATGCATCATCCCAGCCATTCTCGTAATCTCTTTTAACTACCTTATCTATATTTTTAACAAACATCTCCCCTTCAACTTTAATGGCTGCATAAAAAGACTGCCGTCTCTCCTGTTCTCTTCTCCATCTTGGATCAGCATAACCCGCAAGAAAGTTCCAAAATTTTTGTAGCTGATTATCAAAGTTAAACTTCTCTAGTGACTCGAAGATTTTAGGCTTTTGATACCCTCCTTTTAATATACCTATAGGTACTTCTAACCTAGTCCGTAAACTAGGAGATGACTTATTAACAATAACATTCCTAATAAAATCTAAAGAGCTTTCAGTATCTGAATCATCGAAAGGAACTTCAAGCTCATCATTACTATCAAAGATCTTATTAGCTTTTAGGTTTGAAGCTGCTTCCTCAAGCATCTCATTATTAACAAGATCAAAATCATCTGAGCTCTCTAAGAAACTGTTGTTGATACTATCAATAGATTTGATAGCAAGTCCTCTCAATCCTGAATAAGAACTTATGATTGAAAAGATATCTTCTATATCACTATCCGATAATACATCCGATGTGTACTTCCTTACTAAGTTCTTAACTATTTCTTCTGCAACTTCAGGAATGATATCCCCATTATCATCTACAATATCAGCCTCACTCTTAGTCTCCGTACCTATTGAAGTGTTCAGTTCACTACTTAAGAAAGCTAGAATGCTTGGACCTAATTCGTTATAAGCTGATTGTAGTTCTTCACTTGAGACTTCATTTAAAAACTTATCTTCTGCAAGTTTAATATTAACTTGAGATACCCATTCATTTTTAGGAACTTTTACTAGGTTAGGTAAGGCATAAACATTTAAAGTTATCTCACCATCAGATACCATAATAGGATCATTACCTGAAGTAGACTCATAATTTAAATTAACTACTCTACCCTGGAGTTCTGGTAAAGAATCAAAGAACTCAGTAGTGTCTAACACAAATTGATTTATCTCATTGATGTCTTCATCAGGATATTCTCTCTGAAGTTTTTTTGAAGAAGTGGGTACGGGTCTTCTACTGTAAGACTCACTGGGGTTATTATTAAGTACAAACTCTTTCCTTGTGGAGAAATCTACTCCATTGATGTCCGCATCTAATTGAATCAAGAAGTCAGACAGCGTAGGTAAATAGTCCTCAGACTTTTTAGCATTTGAATAAGCACTTTTAAGTAAGTCTCTGACCCTTCGATCTATCTTCAAATCTGAATCAGCAGAAGAGATATCTTTAACTAGTTGTTTACGGGTGGTGGTAGTACCATCTTCATTCTGTACCTCAATGTCTATTTCAAAATCAAACTTAACATTCCTTAAGTTCTTTAATTTCTTACCTAATACATTTGAGTTGTACCAACTAGCAATCAAATCTAGTTGAGCTTCATTTATATTGTATAAAGGATTAGCTAGTATGTGTGCTCTAGCAACGTTACTTAGAGACTGCTCTATCTGATTCTCTGCAAACAAGTCATTACTCCATGAAGTAGCTTGCTCATATTCTGATAAGGCTTGGCTCCAAGAATCACCTAAAGCTCCTGCTTCAACAGGGGTTTCTTGAGGTGTGGTCTCAAGGTTTTCATTTGAAGCCGTCTCAAAAATTAATCTCCTGCCCTGTAAAGATCTCTTTAAAATTTCTACGTAAGAATCCTCTACTGAATTAAGGTGTGAAACTAATTGGCTATCTAAGGATTTGTATATTTCTTTTACATCTTTAGGGAAAGCTACATTCTCAGGCTTTGTAAACACACGGACCTTGGCGACAACGCCTTGTATAAATCTTAAGAAACTTTCAGGTATGCCTTTGAAGAAATCAGCTACTGATTTAGAAGAGTTAGATCCTTTTGATAACTCAACAAACTGTCGTGTCATCTCAGAAACTACTTCATCCATAGTCATACCAGAGGAACCTAATGCCTCTGCTGTTGGGAGCACTACCTCGTTGGTCTTAATACCTAAGTGTCTAGCTACTGATTCAACAGCTAACTTCTTACCTGCCTTCGTACCTACTAAGTCTAGATACATGTTACCAAGATATGATTTAGCGAAGTCAACAAAGTCGGTCCCTGCTTCTAAACCTTGTTCACTCTGTCTCCAAATACCTTTGAGATAATTGTTCTCTGATACGTGAATTAACTCATGAGCAATCAGGTTATCTAAAACTTCTTTCTTTAAGTAGCTTTCTTTAGTTGGCTCTAAAGCATTGAGTTGTTGAGCAATTGCAGCAGAGTCAATCTGCCAAACAATCTTTGGATCATTAGGGTTACTGCCTTTAGCAATACCTACTCGCATAGGTCTACCCTCTTCCAACTGCAAGAACTCTAATTGAATCTCTTGCTGACCTTCTTTAGAAGGAGCCCAACCTTGGATATACTTCCTAATAAGTTCTTCATCGAACTCTGATAAGTTATCAAAGTCTGGATTAAATACATTCTCCCCTTCTTCAAAGAGGGGTTCCTCTATCTTTATATCTTGAACCTGTGATCCTTGATCCTGTGGATCATTAACCATTCCTAACTTAGCAGCTTCTTCTTGAACCACTTGTGCTGATTCAGGAGAACTATTCTCTTGAAGACCTTCTGCTGAATCTTCTAAGGCTTCTATCTTAAGAACCTTTTGTGGGTCTACATTGGTACTTTGTGCAGGAGTTTCTAGCTCCTCGAAAATGTCTACGTCTGGTCCTCTATAAGTAAAGAAGCCAACAGGTCCACCGATAAAAGCACCTAGCTTTCCTGCATAGAGAGCATTATTAATCCTCTCTCCCATTGGGACAAACTCATTTAGATAACTACTCTCTACGAATGAGTTGATAAATTCATCAGTTCCTTCTTCGATGCCCTCAAAAATACCTGATTTGAAGACAGCTCCTGGCCTTGTTTTAGTAGCGAAGATTTTTGCTTGTTCTTTAAACTGAGTAGCCAATGTACTCTTAACGAGTTTCTTTGTGGTATTATCATTAGCCCACGATGCTCCTTTAATATTATTGACACCATTTTTAAATCTTCTGAAAGAGTATTTAGAAACAATATCTTCAACACCTCCCATATTAAGTTTACTAAAACCTACTGTAAGTCCACCAGTAATCGCACCAGATAGGAGGCCACCACCCAAAGCTTTATCATGCTTCTCCTCATGGGACATATCATCAGGTAGAGAACTATAGATTGTAGCATAAGTAGACCCACCAGATCTAGCAGCGGATGTTGCAAATAAAGAAACGGGTACGGCTAGCTTAGTAGCTATGTACTCATTGTTTTTGCTAATAGCTGCTTTTACTTTGGTTGAATCTTTTGATGACTCTTTAATAAGTTCTTTGATTCTTTTCTGACTAGCTGATTCAAAATTAGTTTTAGGTTTAGAAGTCAGAGCATCATTAACAAAACCTTTTTGGAAATCAAGGAAGTTGACCGCTCCTAGATCAGGTAATTTGGATGCTATTGTAGTAGCTCCTTTTATTGCCAAAGCAGAAGCTGCTAAGTCAGAAAAGACTTGAGGTACTGCGGTAGCTAGATCATACCCAAACCCAAAGTCATCGCCAAACAATGAGGCTACTCTTTTTCTAGCAGCTTGTTTGTTTTGAAAATCAGTTAGCTTTTTAGCTGAAACTTCATTACCTAATAAAGCCCCAACGCTATATCCTATGCTAGGCACAGCGTTGAATAGGCTTTCATTTATACCATACCAAAAGTTCTTACTTTTAGAATAGTTGCTTTTGTCCTTAACAAAATTCTCATAGAAAGCAATAGGGTTATTTTTATATTCACTAGGATTTTCTGTCTTAGCATCAACCCACTTTTTACCTACCGTATCCCCTATGGTATTGAATATCACATCCATTGTTGGGATGTGTGTACCAATAATAAAATTTTCTCTGGTGTTTTTGAGTGCTTCCTTTTGACCATCACTTAGTCGCTTATCTTCATTTACTATCTCATTAAAGTTAGGCAACTTCATGAGTTCAGGGTGAGCAACAGCAATCCCTAAAGGAGTTACTCTAATATTTTTAGAGAGATCCTCTTCTTCATATTTAAAAGCACCTTGGTTATTAGCATGGGTTATAGCGAGATCTCTTATTATCTCAAAGGCTCTTTTATTAGCTGACTTGTAATAACCCTCTGTATTTAATCCTGCCCCTTCGACATCACCTAAACCTTTTCTTTTAGCAATCTCTTTAACAATCAAAGGTTGTAGGTTCTTTAATTTCTCAGGGAACTCTTTAAGAATTATCTGATCAATATCTTCTGGCCTGTCAGCAAAAATTTGATCAATCAAAGAGCCTTCATCTCTGTATGATTCTAAATCTATGGTGCTTGTGATAGCATCGTTTATTGCTTTAGATATCTCTGACCCTTGCTGTCCTAACAGATCCCTTACTAAAGCAATATCTTCTGAATCAGACATTGCTTGGAATCTATTACGCCCAGTTATTGGTGATTCTCCAAGACCCTCTGTTACTTGCCAAAGATCCCTAGGATCTATAGCTCCAGCATACATAGCTTTCAAAGCATCCGCAGAGGACTTTACCTTCTGCGATTCTGATGTACCTGAAGAATCAAAGTTACCTGCATAAATACTACCTCTACCTTGTTCTTCTACAGAAGCAAAAGGTAACTGACCTGAATTAACCAAAGCTTTTTTAGATCTGTTTAGATAATCTTGTTGAGCTTGTGGGTCAAGACTAGCCCAATCAATGGATGGAAATACTTGTGATACAAAGTTAGCTTGCCTTTGAGTACCTTGCTTAAGTGCTGTTGAGTTACTAGCTATATCAAAGAACTCATCGTCACTAACTTGATCTCCTCCCGTAAACCAATCTACATAGTATGATTGTATTTCAGCTTCTTTATCTCTAGTTAACTCACCTCTCTTAAAAGATTCTCCTCTGTAGTAATCTAAGTAATTAGGTAAGTCATCCTCAACAGTATTTGAAATATTGCTATAAGACTCTTTCCATTCAGGATAAGTAAGTATTGAACCTAATTGACTAGGCTCTGATTTTTCAGGTTGTAATAAAGTAGAACTGTCTGTAGCCACAACAAAGTTTTAGTATTTTAAATTATCTTGAGGGTATTCCTAAACTATTTAAAGTGCTCGGTCTTCTACGAATACTAGGGTCATACCTGTTAAACTGCATAGCCCCAGGGATAGTAGAGTTGACGTTACCTAGCTCAAGCATTAGCTCACCAAGAGTTGAACGAGTAGAACTACCAGCTTTTGATACTTTAGATGCAACAGTATTCCCACTTTCCTTTGGAACAACACTACCCATATCTTTAATGTTCTTCTCAATTCGTTGCATTATAGAAAGTATCTTAGGATTATTACTCAGACCTAAATCTTTAACCCCATTAAGAATCACTTGAGCTCTGGTTTTAATATCATCATCTGTAGCAGTAGTACTATTTAAAGGAGTTAGGTAGCTCTTAAATCCTGATATCCTGTCAGTCATATTTTGACTGGATTGTTTAGCAGCTTCTTTTTGAGATTTTATTCTCATAGCTTGTTTAGCTGACTCCTTAAGAGGCTTCAGTTGTTCTGGTGTAGCCCCATAATATTTCAAAGCTTCATCAACAGCTTCAGTAGATCCTGACTCAAGGGCTTCTGTTAGTACCTTGCTAGCTACTTTAGGGATCTCAGGATTAATAGACTTCATTGTAGCATCGTTGAAGTTTGTAAGAGCTTGCTTACCAACATCAGATACCATAAACTGAGGGTTATCAAAAAAGAATGAGTATCCTGCTGTGTATTTATCCTCAATACTCTTAGAAGGATCATTCATATTCTCACTAAAGAAGTCAGAAAACTCTTGGAGCTTTAGTAAATTATCTCTTTCATTCTTGTCAGCCCTAGCTCTCTGGGCAAAGTTTAACTTTTGAGTCTCAAACTCCATAAGACTTTTAGCTCTGGCCATAGCAGCATTAGCTTGACTAGTCTTTGCACGTTCTAGTTTATCTAAAGTAGGTATATATTTTCTACGAATAACTTCTCCATGCATCGGGGAAGTAGATGCTAATGAAAATATATTACTTTTTAACGCTTGTATATCTTGCGTTGTAAAATCAACAGCAGGGTCGGCTGCTTGTGTCTGTGCATTTGCAACTAAGAACTGGGCTGTTTGGTCTACAGAATCATAGGATCTTTTTTCCCTAGGACTCAACTTATTTCGATAAGGTTCCATACTACTGATTCAATAAAGCACTGACGTTCTTATTCTTTTTCATTGCCTCAAGAGCCTTACGTTTTTTCTCTTCTGCTTCAGCTATTTTCTTTTGATTCTCATCTAATAATCTTTGATCTTCTTGGTTTTGAAAGTCAGTCTTTGAACTATCCGAAGGAGAAGGTATTCCATATCCACCCATGTTTTCTACTATACCTGTTTCATCAAACCCTTGATCTTTAAAACCTTCTTCTTTCTTTCTTTTTCCTTTGACCTTGTCCTCAATTCCTTTAATAAGTTCATCTGCCCTTTTGGTTTTTTGTTCATCTGCAATCATCCTATCAAGTCCTTTAAGAGCTCTTTCTTTTTGCTCTAAATCAGTAATTGCTTGTGTATCAATCTTAGGGATGCTCACAGGATCTAATAAATTACCTTCAGCATCTACTTTTTTCCGTGTCTGCTTTGGTCTTAGTATCTCTTGATAAGTTTTTAGATCGATAGGGTTAGGTGTGTTACCTAACCTATTAGCCATAGATATATTATCAGCAGCGATCTTCCCTTGAGGGAACATAAGTCCTTCTTTTGATTCTTTATTATATTCAGCTTCATCCATATACTTATTTACGACCCTAGAAAAGTCTTCAGCACCAAAAGAAAAATTACCTAGCTTCCTACCAGCAGCTATAATCTCATTCTTTTCTTTTTGATTTTCAGGTTTACGCCAATAGTCTGGACCCTCTTGTAAAAGACGATCTCTAATACGCTCTCCTAAAACTCTTCTAGTATCAATGTTTCTCCTGACTTCAGACTTACCAGCTTCCGCAGCTTTAGGTCTCAAAGCATTAATCTCATCAAGAAGCCTAGCTCTTTGTTCATTAAGAGGTAGTTCTTTAACCTTTCCACTAGCCCCTAGCTCAGTGCTTTCTTTAGGAATTCCTGTATCTATCTGATTTTCACCATCTGTAGTGCCAATCTTAACTGTATCACTACCACTACCACCAGTACCTAAAGCTTCAGCAGGTGACTCCATCTCCATCTCTTCCTCATCAGTTCCTGTAAGTAGTCCACTTATAACCCTGTTAACAATCTGCTTAGATTTTTTAGGTGGTTTTGTTGTAGGGGGTTTTTGGTTAGGTAATGTCCTGCCTTCAACATCTCTTATATTACGACCTCCTGCTCGAGGACGGACACCTCCAACTTCAAACTTAGTCGGCTGACTCAACTTATTAGTTTTAGCTACATCCATAGGTCCATCAATCCTACGATTTATAGTTGGGTCTTGTTGTTGACGGGATGTAACCGTGCTAGTTTTAGTTTTAGGAGGTATAACTTCTCCTTCAACTACTTTAGATTTAGTAATTGGGGCTTTATCAGTAGTTTTTGTGCCCTTACGTAATTTACCTAGTTTAGTTAGTTGTGCCCCAGGAATTATTTGTAAAGCTCTACTACCAGCAGCGTCCCAATCTCCTCTTACTAAAGAAATAGCAGTGTTAACTATGTCAGGGATAGCCCCAACTTTAGGTGCAGTACCTGCCCAGTCAAGACCGATCTGTAAATTGTCTACTAAGCTCCAGAATTTGTTTGATGCCATAAGAATAAGTTTGTAATTGATAAAAAAGATTCCTTAAATTTAAGGTTTATTCTAATTAAGTCAACTCACCACCTAAATCTCACAAGATCACTTAAGCCTTTTATTTCTATTTGCTGTAAATTGCTTAACTTGTATTTAAGAGATGTCAATCCATTAGCGAGTCAGTTTTCAAAATCTGTGTTAAACCCTTTAAAGTTTTTCTTTTTTGAAAAGAACCATCTTTATTTTTCTTTGGTGGGTCAACTGCGACAAGTCCATGACGTTGTCTGGCTAAATCAATACACAAAAACGCAGCGTCTGCTAAGTCAGGAGACTGCCCAAACCTCGCTTTATACTCTACTTTAGACTCTAACTTCATCCGTAAGTTTGATCCTGTCTTCACTATGTCATAATTCCTGTTAGTTATTTCTTTCACTAAATCAGCGGAAATGCCAAATAATTGACGTGTCCTACAAAGTTCTTTGCCAATAAACCAAAGCTCGCTTACCCTGTTTACATATATTTCGTGACCTATATTTTTACTACGGACACTTACTCTTTTATCTGATGCCTTTCCTCCAAAAGAAACCCGAAGAATATCCCCACCAAACTCTTGAGCAAGAACATCTGCAAGAGGTTGACCAGCTCCCGTTGCGTCAATCGCAAGGTTCGATGCAACAACCTCTCGTTTGTCGCACTCCTCCTTCACTAAACGAGCTATCTGATAAGAGCGTGGGACCGCTTTGTTGGTGGCATCGTCGTTAATCTGCACAGGTTTAGTTAGCTCACAAACAAATTGACCACTGTCATCCATACCTACTTTACCAAAGTACAAGATAGACCTATCCCCATCTGTAGTAAAAGCAGGGTCAAATCCTGCAATATTAACAGGTTTAGTTGACCATTGAACCGTGGACATTGAACCAGAGTCTATGAGCTCTGATTCAGTGTACACTGTTTCAGATTCATCACTATCAAAGAATACTGCACGAACCATTCGCATGTACCCTCTACTCTTAGCACCAAGGAGTTCTGCATCCTCCTCTACTTTTTCAAGCGTAGGTAACCAAGGGTATTTATTCTCACCAGCTATAATATTAGGAGATCTTTCTCCATCGAGTCTTATATAAGTTCCTCCCCACTTTGTTTCCCAAGTATCATCTACTTCAGTGTTGATTTTTTCCCATGTGTCTTGAGGAGTACTCCACACACCAAACGCATCAAACCTACTAGAAGGGTTACTCATACCTACTAGTGAGAAGTAAGGGTTCTTAGATAAGTTGGAAAGACCGGCCTGTAAGATAGCTTCACTCAATTCACTAAGCTCGTCAGCAATTAAGAACACTCTCTTTTGTTTGATACCAATAAATTTACCAACTGCTTCTCGTGTCTTTGACTTTTCAGCAGCGATTAAAGATAGCCCAGCTCTCTCAAAGAGAGTTCCATTCTCATCTATATAAGCAACATTACCAATAGAGTCTCTAATTTTAAATGGGGCTCCTCTCATTACACTTAGTAAACTAATTACTGATCCCCATATTCTTTTCCTGGCCTCCCGTAAAGTAGTCGACGTTAACAGGATCAAAGTTTCATCAGGTCTAGCTAACCAGTTTACAATCCCCCATGCAGCCATAGTATGTGATTTACCACTAGACGCAGCACCCCCAATCGCTACGTATTTATTTTTCAGAGCTGCTTGTATAATCTCTTCAGCCCAAGGATGTCTCACCATTAAAGGTTCGGCAACACCATCGTGATTCCAGAGCATGTCGCATATTCTCCAGAAGTAATACTCTTTTTCTTTTAAAGAAGGGCTGTGGTAGAAACCAATTAAGTGATGGTTGAGGGTATTATCTTCGGGTATATTTTTTAAACTGTCTCCAATTTTGTATAAACCTGTCTTCTTATCAAACTTTGGTTCATACCTAGTTATTAGTTCTGTGTCCATCGTATACTTGAATTTGTCTAGTTATAGTAGTATATACTACATAGTTTGGATAAAGACACTAGGAAAAGACTAATACAAGATGCTATTGATATGTATACCAAGAGCAATCTTGGAGTATCACTTATTGCTAAAAAGTTAGATGTTAATCCTGAAACAGTCAGGAGATGGCTTAAGGCTAACGATGTTTGGAAAAAAGATTTAGTTGTCAAAAAACAAGATGAAGCTAAAGAGAACACAGAAATTATTAGGGATAATGTGGAGATGTTTACAAACAAACAAAGTAACCCCCTACTAAATCTTTTATCTCCTCGAACACTTTCAAAAGCTGCTGAAAATGTAGATGAAGGAATTCAAAACGCTGACCCTAGGAACCCAAAACACTCTACCGCTATCAAATCCAACATAGATATCCTTAAAGCTTTATCTGGATTAGATAGGGGTAGAGATTCTAATGGCAGTCTTAACATAAATGTTAGTTTGCTGAAAAAGAATTGGGGAGCAAATCAAGATGTATTAGACGCTGAAATTCAAGAAGAACCAGAAGAATAAATGTCAACAAAAGAAGATGGTGATACCGCCCTGTTATTATACGATGGCCTACAAGATGCCTTTATTGGTAGCATTGAAAGAGTAGGTCAACCTCCTATCGCTTGTTATAGTAAGCGAATGGTCATTTCAGTCCTAGTAGAAAACTATGACCTAACAGAAAAAGAAGCTAGGGACAGGTATGCCTTTGAGCTTTTACTTAGTAATCACGGAGATGCAACCCCCTGTTTTCTAAATGATGATCCACCAAATGTTTCAGGAGAGATCAAGGGTAAATAACCCTACAGTCATGATTAGGTATGATCTGCCTAATAAAGACTTTCAGTTTAAGGCTGAAAAAAGGGTGGGGTCTTTTTATCGTGTTATCCCACGAACTGCTAAAGAAATTTTTTATATACAAATGCTAGTCAAGAACATAGATGTTATGATCCCATCAGAAGGTGACGGGCTTATACTATCCTGTAAAGTGGTTGATCGGCTTCATGTACATCCAGATTAATGATAATAGGAATTGATAACGGTCTTGATGGTGGGTTAGCTGCTATTTCTAAAACAACAGGAGCATTAATAAATAAAACAGTAATGCCAACTCTTAAGCGTGGGAACAAGAGAGAAGTGGATGCTTATAAATTATATCAATGGATATTAGGTTTGGATGAAATGCCAAGCAATTTTGTAATCGCAATAGAAGAGCCTTTACATCATGCGAAATCTTCACAAGCCGTAAGATCAATGGCTATGTCTTTTGGTAAAATAAAAGGATTATGTGAAATAAAAGGATGGGAACACTGTTGTGTTTCCGTCCATAAATGGCAGAAGAAAATGTTAGGGCACGTCCCTAAAGGTATGACTAAAGAGGCAGCAGCTTGGAAGGCTGAGTGTTTAGCTCCTGACGAATGTTGGGTAAAAAGCAAAAGAGCTAGTAAAGCACACGATGGAATGATAGATGCTTTTTTGATTGCTCGTTACATTCGAGGAAAATAATTCTAGACGAATTTAATTATCAATGGTATTTAAGAATCTGAATGAAAGCATTGTTCCCAAAACAGCGTACCGCTGCCGACTTTTTTATTGATGTCTTAGGTCAAGGAAAGTCTACTATGGACACTTCGAGTGTAGGGACGGGTAAAACTGTAGTTGCTAGTTATGTAGCTAAAGAATTAGCCAGACCAGTAGCTGTAGTTTGTCCTAAAGCCGTCATACCTGCGTGGGAAAGAGAGCTAGAAGAATTTGGTGTAACTCCTTTATTCGTAATAAACTACGAAAAAATCCGTACAGGTAATACAAAATTTTTATCTAAGAAAGGTAAGAAGATAATGAAGTGGGAGTTACCTGAGAATACTTTAATCTTGATGGATGAAATCCATAAAGCCAAAGGTCCATATACACAAAACGCTCAACTACTTATATCTTTAATATGCCAAGGGTTTCAAGTGCATGGCATGAGTGCAACTGCTTGCGAAGACCCAACTGAAATGAGAGCCATTGGGTATATGCTAGGGTTACATAGTTTAAATAAATCTGAAGGGGGTAAACGAAGCTGGTATTCTTGGATGCTATCCAATGGGTGTATGCAAGATCAATGGAAGACATGGAAGATCATGAGCCGTAAGAAGCTCAAACCACTTAGAGAAAAATTATACAGTGAAACAACTTATAAACTTACTATCGAAGACTTCCCTGATTCTTTTAGAAATAACAGAGTCTTTGTAGAACCAATAGAGTTTAGTGCACCTAAAAAAATTATAAAAGCATATGATGATCTAGGGATCACCCCTGATATTGTTGAAGAGTTTATTGATAAAGGGACTGTTGAAGATTCAGACTTTAATATAGTCAATATAATCAAAGCTAGAATGTTAGCAGAAAGCTACAAGGTTTTAGATCTCGTTGATATGGCAAAAGACTATGTGTCCCAAGGCTATTCAGTTGTTGTATTTTTAAACTATAAAGATAGTATTGATGCTTTTTGTGCCAAGATTGATTGTGGGTCTATAGAAGGGGGGCAAACTACTGATGAACGACAGCTAGTGATTGACCGTTTTCAAAGTGATAAAACAAGAGTTTTAGCTGTGAATATAATGGCAGGAGGTACAGGACTGTCTCTGCATGATACACAAGGTAAGCACCCTAGGGTTAGTCTAATTAGCCCATCATTCTCTGCAAAGAACCACCTACAAGTTCTAGGTAGGATACACAGGAATGGTGCAAAATCAGATGCCCTTCAAAAGATTTTAGTGGCTGCTAATTCTGTAGAAGAAAAAGTCATGCAGTCTATAGATAAGAAAATTAAAAACCTTGAAACTTTGCATGGATAATCCAGATCATAGTAGTAGAGGACACGCTGAGTTTTCGCCCTCAAGTCTTAAGTATGTAGCTTCTTGTCCAGGATTTAAAGGTCGAGGAGGAACTAACGAAGCTGCTGAGAAAGGCACTCGCATACATGAGGCACTAGAAATTAGAGACCCTTCTGCTTTGCACAACGAAGAAGAGTTAGAAATCTATGAACAAATCTGTAAAGATGAAGAGGCGTTCATGCAAGAGATTATTGGAGATGAAGAGTATGTTGAGCATAACGAAATGCTAACCCATGTTCAATTGAATGGTACTAGCACATGGGGTACTTGCGACAGGTTAATTATTTATGGTGATAAAGCAATCATGGGTGATTATAAAACAGGTATTTCAAATATAGATTCACCACGAGATAACTGGCAAGCTAAAGCTTATACATTAGGAGCCTTCCAAAAGTTTAAGGATCTTAAAGAGATTACCTTTGTATTTTATGTGCCTGTAAGAAATGAAGTCTTGCATGATGTCTTCAAGAGAGAAGAGATGCCAGAAATGACAAAAGAACTTTCTTGGGTTATCCTCGAAGGCGAAAGAATAAGACCTCAGTGGGAGTATGGGACTCCACCCGTTGATGAAGTTAACCCCACAGTAAACTGTAGGTTTTGTGCTTTTGAAAGTAAGTGCCCTGCGTTAGGGGCTATAGCAATACAAATTGCTCAACGAGTAGCTGATCATCCAATACCTGATTCTGATATAGATAATCCTGAAGACATGGAAACTCTTGAACAGCTATGGGCTATTGCTAAAATAGTAACAAATTGGGCTACTAGAATAAAAGCAAAAGCTGTTGCGAAAGCTAAAGAAGGACATGAATTTCCCTCCCTAAAATTAAAATCAATGGGAGCCACTAAGAAGTGTAATAATAATAAAAAGCTTATGGAAATAGCTAAAGAGCACAACTTGGCGGATGAAGAATTACTCACGTTAGCAACTTTTCCTTTGCAAAAAGTTGCAACTGCTGTAAGTAAACAAGCCCCAGATGGGGAAAAGGGCCAAGCGAAGCAGGACTTTTTGAGTGCTGTTAGTGAGGCAGAAATCGTCGATGTCTCTGAAACCAGATACACATTGACTTAAATTAAACTAAAAAATAAATAAATGAGCAAAACTAAAGCTAAAGAAGAGACAAATAAAGTTGTCGAAGTAGAAAAAAACGAACTAGCCCAAGAATCTAAATTCACTGTAGATAGTTCAGATATCCAACTCCCAAGATATTCGCTTAGACAAGCGAGTTCTAAATTTAAGGCAGGAGAAACAGGTGACTTGGTCAAAGATCAAGAGTACGTTGTGATCCCTGCTTCGAGTGAAACAGACATTGTGTTTGTGGATGTTAGGAAGAAGTGGAGAGAGCAAGCACCGTTTGGTTCACAGATCAGAGGTCGTGTTGCCTATACGGAACAAGAAAAAGAAGAGATTGAGAGTGATACAGAGTTTGAAGTCAAACCTGCTGCCGACCTAATCTTTCTAATTCCTGAAGGAAAAGGCACTGATGAAGATGCTTTTAACTATCCACTAGGAGACACTAATTATGCTTTAGGTATTTATGATACAGGAAGTAAAGGGGCATACAGAGGAACATTTATGCAAATCGCTACTTTCCTCGCTACTAATCCTGCTGCTTCACCAGCTAATGTAATGTGGACATGGAGAGTCGTTGATCGTGAGTGGATGGGTAATGAGTGGGTTGAGCCCATGCTTAAAATATCCAGAAACAAAGTTGATCAAGATGTTCTTGAGTTTGCTACTAACTACAAAAATATCACCTCATGACCGAAAGAGAAATCTTAATCAAAGAGATTGATACTGTAGAAACAAGTATTGCGGAGGTTAGAAAGAACTTAGAAGATCTTACACAAATTTTGGGTAGGATGAATTTTCTCCACAATATTTTTAATGAGCATTTAAACACTCATTTTTCTGACCCTAATAAAGAAGTAGACAAAAAAGATAAGGAATCTAAAGGGTTTACTTTTAAAGAGTGGGGTACTGAAAAACCAGAATAAAACTTTCAGTAGGTTAGTTCGCCTTCTGATGTGAGGGGAGCTCTAGTGGTCTTGGGTTTATGCTTTCTCCAAGACTGCTAGAGCCATCACACACCTACCATTATGAATACCTATGCCCTAGATTTTGAAACCTATTATGACAAGGAATGTTCTATTCAAGTCCTTGGTCCATTAGGTTATTTTAACCACCATGATTTTGATGCCTACCGAGTTTCTATATGGGGCGATGAAGGTACACAGTTTGTAGGACACCCAAAAGATTTTGAATGGGAAAAACTTAAAGATAATAGAGTACTAAGCCACAACGCATCTTTCGACGAAACTTTATATTTTGTAGGCGTTGAAAAAGGTTGGTGGCCTAAAGTAGATTTTGCTGAATGGCACTGCACTGCGGATCTAGCAGCTTACTGTAGATTGCCTAGATCACTTAAAGGATCTACAACTGAGCTTTTTAATCTTGAGATTAGTAAAGAGACACGAGATAACATGTCTGGCAAAAAGTGGGAGGACATGTCAGAAGAATTTCAAAAAGAGGTAGATGACTATGCTCTCAAAGACTCAGAGCTTTGCCTCAAGCTATGGGAAGAATTATCTCCTAAATGGCCTGACTTTGAAAGAGCTATTAGCTCTACGAATAGAAGGATTGTTCAACGGGGTATCCCTATCGATATGCAACTACTAGAAGATAATAAGAATGTAGTGGCTAACAAACTTTTTGACGCTGAGAAAAGTATACCTTGGTTTGGCGAGAAACCAACGCTTTCCAGGATTGCCTTCAATGAAGAGTGTCGAAAAGTAGGTATCGAGCCTCCTGCTAGTCTTGCCCTTGCAGATGAAGAAGCTGAAGAGTTTGTTAATAAGTATGGTGAGAAGTATCCTTTCATACTTGCTGTCAGAGATTATAGAAGACTAAATGCATTGCTTAAAAAGATTAAAAGTTTTGAGAACGCTACGATAGAAGACTTGAGATATTACGGTGGGTGTCTTTATTTTGGGGCACATACAGGGCGTTATAGTGGCAGTGGAGGTAACCTCAACTTACAAAACTTACCAAGGGCAGAGCATTTTGGAGTAAACCTTAGACATATGTTAAGGGCTCCAAAGGGTTATAAGTTTATTATAGCTGATTTATCACAAATAGAGGTTAGGACTTTGTGTTGGTTAGCTAGGGATATGAAGGTTCTTGAGCAGATAAAAAAATCAGATGATATTTATGAGGTGTTTGCTTCACAACTAGGTTTTTGGGAAGAAGGTAAAGAAGGTTTTAAAAAAGCGGAGGGTGGTAAACTGAGGCATAAAGTTAAACAAATTGTCTTAGGATGTGGATATGGTGTATCAGGTAAAAAGTTTGCCATGATATCAGGGTTTGAGGAAGAACAAGCTCAAGAATACGTTGAGAAATACAGAAGTAATATGGATTCTGTAGTCCGTCTTTGGCGAAAATACCAGCACAAGATGATTGCTGCTTGGCATGCTGAAGTAAAAAGAATTAAAGACAACGAAATTAAAAAAGCTAACAACCGACCTACCGATGATATACAAAGGGTATTTCAAATTAAATTACCTTCTGGTAGGATTCTGGATTATGGGGATGTTAAACTAGATGAAGGAGAAGAAAGGCAGAACTGGGTTGTGCATCAGTTCAAACATAACAAGAAAGTTCCTATGAGAGCATGGGGAGGTCTTCTTACAGAGAATGCTTCACAAGCTTTATCTAGGGATATCTTTTCCGACATGATGTTAAGGCTAGAAGAAGCAGGTATAAAAATAATTTTTCATGTCCACGATGAGTTCATTATCGAAGTGGAAGAAAAGAAAGCAGAGCAAACACTAGAACAAGTGCTTGATATAATGTCTACCGCTCCAGATTGGATCGCAGACATCCCCCTCGAAGCGGAAGGCAAAATAGTAAACCGATACCAAAAATGATATTTAGATACAAAAAGAACTTCGTAGATACTACGGCTACAAAATGTGATGATATAGAAGCTTTAACTAAAGTTAAGAAAAGACCCCCTGAATTCTCCAACCCTACTGTAGAGCTAAAACCTAAATTTAAAGAGTGGTGTGGAAAACCAACAACTGATCATGCATTTATTACTTTATGCACAGGGGATAATCCAAACTTCCCTATAAGTGCTGATAATCCTGTCAGAGAATTACATGGGTTGATAGCTGATTATGATGCTAAACCTGACAATGATGATTGGATGAAGATCATTGACATTAATTGTGGTGATGGTTTACGCCCTACTTACATATCTAAATCTTTCTCAGGTTACCCTAGGCTAGTTTGGCTTTGGGATAAGTCTGTGCTTACAACAGATAATACTTTTGCAGCTTTATATAAGAGGCTAGATGTTAAGTTGAAGGTTACAACCATGTTCCCTGAGTGGGATGAGGCTTGTTTAAATGCTTCACAAACCTATGAGATAGGTACTGAATGGCAAAAGATTGGAGAACCTATTCCTCATGATGTTGTACTTGGAGCTTCTTATGCTGCTTCAGCAGAAACACCTGAAAGGACCAATGGACCAGAGATACCTTTTGACGTTATCTATGACAAGATTCAAGAGAACTACCCTGATAGACTTGATGTGGCGAAGGATGATTTCGGTCCAGGACTTAGGTTGGCTGCCTTTATGGTTGATCCTTTTAAGCCAGAAAGTGATAGCTGTTGTGTCGTACATGAAGAAGGTATTCATTGTTTTACTACAAGAGCACCTAAAGCTTTTTACTCTTGGTCTGATTTGTTTGGTAGAGAGTTTGTTAAGAACTACGAAGAGGATAGGATAACAGGTATATTGCGTAAGTATTGGACTAACGGGGAGAAGTATTTTAAAAGAAATGACCTAGGGACTATTGAGAAAATAAATAAGCAACAGCTAGAACTAGAACTTAAAATTGCAGGGTTTAGACCTAGGAAAGATAGAACAACAGGGGTTTCAGAACTCGATATAGCTATTGATAGAATCAATGTACTTAACAGGATCGACTGCATTGCTCCAATTATTTTCTCAAAAGAAGAGATGATTATTTTTGAGGGAAAAAGAATCTTAAATGATTCAAGATTAAATATTTTAAAAGCTGCTGAAAATGGAGATCCTAAAAACTTCCCATATATAGATAACTTTTTTAAGCAGTTCTTTGACAAAGACACAGAGGTTGACCAAAAGCATGCATTGTTTTCTTGGTTACATGTTGCTAGAAAATCTTTGATGGTAGGAGACCATAGGAAGATAATACAAAGCTTGTGCTTAATAATATCTGGTGGGCCTGGTGTAGGTAAGTCACTTACGTCAGGGGGTATAATATCTCCGTTACTTGGAGGGTCAGCACCTGCATCAAGGTTTCTTTCAGGTAAGACACCCTTTAATAGTGAGCTAGCTCATTATGGGTGTTGGATACAAGATGATAATGTGAATGCTGGTAGCCAAGTAGATCAAAAACGTATGGACGAAACTGTAAAAGCTTCAATAGCTAATAGGTATTTAAACTGGGAGGCCAAATATTTTGAGCCTTCAAAGATTCCATATTCACCAAAACTAGTTATGACTTTGAACACTGATCCTGCGAGCATGGCCAGTGTGCCTAATCTTGACCAAGCTACGGCTGATAAGCTTCTTGGTTTAGTAGTCTCAGAAAAAGCTACGATAGATTTTCCTGATGACTTAGAAGACATTTTGGAAAAAGAGTTACCTTTCTTTGCCAAGTTTATTGATGATTACGTGATTCCTGCATCTCTTAAAGGTACACAAAGATATGGTGTTAAACCATATATACACCCTCAGATTGCTAGAGCCACCTACGATAACTCAAGGAAGGCCCATGTATCAGAGTTAGTAGATATATTTATTGAGGGTATCCGTGATACTTATCCTGACCCATCTACCAAAGATTTCTCTAATGAGTGGTGGAGTGGTACTGTTACTGCTTTTCAAAAACAATTTTTAGCAAATAATGGAAATGCTCACTTCGGATGTTCTGCTCACATTGATTCTATAAAAGAAGGCTTACAAAATATTGTTCAACAATCTAAGATGGATGATGACATCAGACCAATAAGATCTATTAGTTCAGGTAGTGGTACTAGATTCTCAATATCCTTATCAAGGAAATATGACTTTTGTGAAGAAAATACTAGTGTAGAGGAGTCTTTAGAGGTATGAGTTATGTATGACTACAAAACAAGTTATGCGTCAAAGAGATGAGTTAATTGATCTAGTTAAAGAAGTTTTGGACAAACTAGATCAAGTAGCTAATTACTCTAATGATGATAGCCTTTTAGAAGAAGCTGAACAGTTTCAAGAAAGACTAGATGCTTTAATAGAGCTAGATTCTAATGCGTCTAGTAATTACTCTTAAAAATTTTTAGGAGAGTTTAGTTTCTTGATTGATATATGTAGTCCAGAAGATCTAAATACAAACCCATCTTTATCAGAGTCACCTTTTTTAACAAACTTTGCTTTTTTAAGTAACTGAGTTGTGGGTAACCATCCTACTAACCATACCTGCATTAAATCTCTGCGAACTCTGGTGAAGAAATAAACATCATTATTTAGTACGGGGTTGTTCTTGCAATTAACAAAAGCACTATATTCAGGTTTAGGTACTGAACTACATGTTTTAGACTTAATCTCTATTTCTTTCTTTTTGTAAATTAAATCAAAACAGTAAGAAACGTCTCCAACATATTTACTCCTAGGAAGGTATTTATTCACTGCTATTTCTCCTAAACAACCAGCCATCCTACCTAACCCTCTTGTGTAAGAATTAGGAAGCACCCCCATTTGTTTAGCCCTTTCATGAGCTAAACAAATATCTTTGCCAGAGGGAGTGAATTTAATAAACTCATCAGAGGTATTAAATTGCTTCTTTTTAGATTTCATTGATCTATCTTTTTCAAGAAAGTTTCCCATGCAGGAAAGAATATTTCTTCCATGCATCGGACAACGGCTTCTTGATCGTAGTTTTCAAGCCACCCTACACCGCTTAAAAGCAAACTTGCCTCCATCATTTCATGTCTGATGGTCTGTATAAGGGCTTTACCTTTGAGGTTTTTATTTATTTCAATGGTTTTCTTGTCATGTAAATACAATCCATAGTCGGGGCTATCACCATTAAAGGGGACTAAGGCAAGCTTTACTCTTCTGCCAGCAATAGAAATTGTTTTTGGAAGTTCCAAGTTACCACCTTCCTGAAATATCTTTATAGAGTTTTAATCCACTTGATATAGCTTCAGCTATTCCAAGCTTGTGATTTACTGCTAGATCCCAATCTTCTTTATTTGTCCCAAAGAAAGGCTCTATGATGCAAGCTGGCATACTTGTCGTTCTTAAAAACATGGCTCCTCGACTACCTTTATTTCTAGGCTTGATGCCCCTACTGGCCAATTGAGGAAAATGATCCTCAAATGAATCTCTTAGAGCTCTTGATAAGAGCCTTCCTTGGTCACTAGAATGCCAATACAACCACTCATGGCCTGTAGCTTTAGGTGTAGCAGCGTTAAAATGAAACTCAATTGCTGTGTCTACTCGATCTTCATCAAGCTTTCGAGCTAACCATCTCATAGCACTGACATACCCGTTGCCTTTATAAGTACTATAAACTTTAGTTTTTTCTTTGAGCTTATCAGCAACCATCTCAGCAAGCTCAGAATTGTAATCCCACTCAGTAACGCCCGTTACTGAAGAAGCTCCTGAATCATTTGGTCTACTGTGCCCTACGCAAAGTGCTATCATATGCTATAAATATAGCACATTTTAGTCTAGAAATCATGGGGCTAATCTACGTCCTCAAAAAACTCTCTTAGTTTTTCTTGGTATTTTTCTTCTTCCGTCATTTTAGCTGCGGAAACAGGGTCTCCTGCTCTTTTGTGGTCCATATCTCTTGGGTTGTCTGAATATTCCCAAGGCTTCACTCCTCCTGTAAGTCTCATAATACCTCCAGCCCCTTCATAGTTAAATCTACTGGGGTATGTAATTTTCACCACAGGTACTTCTTCTTCTTCTTTTTCCGCACCAAGTTCTGCCCTAGAGGGACGGTCCATTTTACGGATCTTTTTAAGTATTTCTTTTTTACTAGGCATTACTTATTAATCGAAGCCCATTTCATATAGCTCTGACATAGAAAACTTCTCAGACAAAATATCTTTGGCTTTTTGTATAGCTTCTGTAATATCTTTTTCCTGCTTATCCAATTCAGAAATACCCCCTTTAATAGTCTTTTCCATTTTACCCAAATTTTTACTTGCTTGCCCTAAAGCCTCTCTCTTTGTCATAGGCTTATTTACTTTAATATCTTTTATAGAACTAAGCTCTGTCTGACCTCCCATATCTTTTCCTTTGTAGGAAATATTATCTAACCCCCTTTCGACAGATTCTTGAAAAGATTTGGGCTCTTCTAGCATGGGGGCTTCTTTAGGGGCTTCAATAATACCTCGCCTAATAAGATCTTTTTCTGAATCTTCAAACAGCTTAATTTGTTTTTTAATATCTTCTCTAGTCTGTTTATTAAGCTTATTTAGAGAGCTTTGAGAAAGACCTTTAATATAGTCTATTTTCTTTTTATTACTCTCATAAGTTTTTAGAATGTCTTCTAATTCGTTAGGCATATAATTATTTTTGGTTACCTATAATTATAGCACGTCTATACGAATAATCACTGTGAAACTTCTGTCCACGACCCATGAGGTTGCCCTCTTCAAACGGGTAATCATACCCTTTTATTAGGGTAACTGTAGGTGGGTCATAAAGACTGCTTTCGTTCAATTTGGAGTCTCCTGCTAAGTCTTTCAAGGCGCAGCTTGGCAGCAGGAGAACCATCAGCAGCGAGGCGATCAACTTCATCTTCAAGGTCATATACGTGCTTCCTATGTTTATAATTTGTATAGGCAGCATATGAACTCAAAGCTGCTTTTATTAACTTTAAGAAGGTCACTTCTTTTTACGTTTCCTCTCAGACTTAAGTATGTCTTTTTTAGACATAGACTTTTTCTTTGATTTCTTTTTGCCGTAAGATTTGCTGTAAGATTTTCCGTACATTATTTCTTTTTAGATAAAATTGACCATATAACGCCCACAAGAGTGACTGCTGCTGACACACCAGTAGTGACCTCACTATCAGTTGCGATACCATTTTGAGTCATAAAACCCCCACCAAATGTAAGGATATGACGAATTATTCCTAAGATTGATTCTTTGTTCATTTCTTTTTCTTAATTAAATTATATAAAGTTATTATAGCTA
>CESX01024724.1_pt1 | contig 25047 bp, 33 predicted proteins | sample 326941 | NCBI WGS metagenome assembly CESX01 (sample SAMEA2622357, study PRJEB7988) | marine metagenome | isolation source: saline water (ENVO:00002010), including
TTGCAGTGACTTGAGCTTGTAATGTTGCAATAACATCATTAGCTTCTTCTAGCTTCTCTTTCAATGAGACAGCCATTGCAGTAACACTGTTAGCATCGTCAATCTTAGGTGCAGCAACTAACGCAAGTGCCATGTTTATCTTATCCTCTGCAGGTAAGTAAGCCATAGCTTGCTGTGCTTCTAACATGATAGTATCATGCAGTCCCTTAGTCAACAACTGACCAGCGTTAATATCTATCCTAGTTCTACTATAGTTTCTATTTCTTATCAAGATCTAGACTCCTTATTTAGTTATTAAACAGATACAAAAAACATTATAAATAACACAAAAAAATCTAAATCAAAAATAACTAAAAAGCGATAGCAAAAAATCCCCGTAAGGGGTACGTACTTATAAATAAGAGTGTATACTAAAATGCTTGTATTTTTAAAACTTTTATAATAAATTGTGAGATGGAACACAAAGAAATTACGTTAACTTTTAGGGTAATATTTGACGAACCTATGTCAGATCAAGAAATTACTGCCTTTATGAAAAAGGTAGACTTTAGCCCTAATAACCCCAAAGTAAGAGACTTAGAGCTCGTTAAACTATCCAAATAATGCCTACTATTAAAGTAACCTGTCTTGGCTGTGGTCAGCCTGCTTACGCTGTTAACTGCAAGTATAGGTGTGCTTTATGTGGATTTGAAGGCGGTTGAAGCGAAGTAACGAGCCAGGATGGTCCGAAGGAGAGAAATGACAAAAAGAAAGAAACCTACCAATAGAGAAATAGTAGACGAAATAAATCACTTAGGTCAAAGACTTATGATGCTTGAAACTATAGTACAAAGGTATGTAAGTGCTGTAGATATGTATATACAATTCCAAGATAATGATGAAAAGTTTAAAGATTTTCTACTTAAAAGAGCTGAAGAAGCCAAGAAAAAAGAAGCTAAAAAAGATTAGGATTGCTTCCCCAGTCCGAATTTTGCAAAAAGACAATTTTGCAAAATAGCTGTAACTCTTTTACTTTAAGGTACTTATCCAATTTTAAAAAAGTATTGTATTTTAATTTTAATTATAGTAAACTAGTACACTAAATAATAGGTAAAAGGAGGTGCATATGGCTTTAAAGGTTTATACTCTCGAGATTGTATATGACACTGACTCTGATGAAATAGAGTATATAAAAGAGTATGTTAGCTCTGCTACTGACTCGCCAGCACTCATACCTATGGTAACTGAAATAGAGATTCCAGAAGGATACTGGGAAACGGGAGAAGAGGCAGAATCTTAATTTAATTGCTTCGCAATTATCTTACTCGCTTCGCTCGCGCAAATAAGAGGAGAGATTATGCCTAGATTAGATGGGTGGTCTTTAAACGAAAGAATAGATGTTCTTGAGGAAAGACTAGAGAGGACAGAAAATTTACTAGCTGCTTTAGCTAGAAAAACGTACGGGTTAGAAGACTTGGTTGTTGAAAAGTTAAGTAAAAAAATAAATAAGGAGAAATCTAATGCCAGGACCAGAAATGTGCAAAAAAATAAAAGATCCAAAGCAAAAAGCTGATTGTATGGCTTATAAAGGTAAGTTCGCTAAATATAAAAAACCAGCTAGCTCATCTACTATGGTAAAAAAGGTTAAGGATAGTGGCTCGAATTACTAAGGAACAACAAGCCTTAATTGATCAAGATTTGGTACCTGAAGGATTCCATAGGTGACCTTACGAAGGAGACATTCACCCCGTTGGGGAGAAACATCGAGTAAAAGGTCAGTTAGCTAAGGATTTATTTCTTCCAGCTGGATCTGATATCCATGGAGAAGAAACAGATTCTGTTGAATTTAGGTACCAAAAAACAGTCTATAAGGAAGGTGAGTAATGGCTAAAACAGCAGCATGGCAAAGAAAAGAAGGTCAAAACTCTGAGGGTGGCTTAAATGAAAAGGGTAGAAAGTCTTATGAGGCTGAAAACCCTGGTTCAGATTTAAAACCACCTCAGCCAGAAGGAGGTTCTCGTAGAACATCGTACTGCAAAAGATCTTTAGGTCAACTAAAAAAATACAACATAGATTGTAGCAAAACTCCAGATAAAAGAGCGTGTAAAGCAAGGCGTAAATGGAAATGCTAGTATGCGTACTTATAGGGTAAATGGAGAAGAACATAAAGTATTTGAAGATTTAAATGAATTACCATCAGATATAAAGGTAGTTCCTTGGAAAACATCTGATGTAGGAGATTGGGTTGAAGCTGATGATGGCTGTATAATCCAAATTTTACGTAAAGGCAAAATGCTTAGACGTAAAGGTAAAGAAAGAGTAGTTTATTACTTAGGAACTTGCACAGGAACTTTTGTAGCAAGTGATAATAAAAAGATGGATACATCTAAAAGAGAAAATATCTATTCTTTCTCAGGTTTTAAGAGTGAACCTAGAACTCTTACTAAAAAAGAAGAGTTATTTGTTTATTACTTAAGTGTAGAAAAATTAAGTCCTAGAGACGCTTACTTAAAGGCATTTCCTACTAATAATGGTAAGTATGCATTAGAAAAGTCTTTAGAATTAGTTAAAACGGAGAGGGTATTAACAGCAGTGAAAGAAGAACTAAAACCAGTACTAGAAGAATTAGGTATATCTGAAGAATATATTTTAAAAGGTATTAAAACTACTGCAGAATTAGCGGAGAAAGAGGATGTAAAGTTGAGAGCTTTATTTAAGTTAGCTGATATTTTAGACTTAGAAGATAAGCAATCAACAAAAGTAACTCAATTAACAGGCGTATCTTTTGGTGGTTTTGACGACAAAATGCTAGAAGTTGCTGAAAGACCGAAGGAACTTATAGAAAATGAAAAAGAATAAAAGCCCTTTTGATATAATTAAAGGTATAGATAAACAAAAAAATATGTTTAGTATGCGACCTAAAGGTGGCGACAAAATGCCAGGATTTGAACCTATGCCAGGTGGTCCAGGTATGGGAGATTTGTACACAGGTCCAGGGAATGATGAAATGGATACTGATCCAGGTCAATATCAAGATGATACCGATTATGATGCTGGAAATTGCTATAATCTTCAGGGACAAGAAGTCCCATGTGGTAATTGTCCTGATGGCTCATTAGTTAATATGGGACAATGTATAGGTGGTGGCACTGGTGACGACACTGGTGGCGACACAGGAGGTGATTTAGACTATGTCATGTGTCCAGATGGAACTTTTGCTGCATCTTTAGATCAATGTGGCAATACAGATGAAGGATGTTCGCCTCAATACAACATATTAGGTCAGTGTATAGCCTGTTGTGACTAATATCTAGGGAGAGATGTGAGTGATATAGAGAATTATGATTGGCTTGGGTTATTAAAGTCAACCATTGATGTAGCAACTAACGGTTTATTAGACAGTCAGTCAGCTGCAAAAAGATTTGAAATTTGTAAAGAATGTCCTTTTATGAAGGACAGTACCCAATGCAGAAAGTGTGGGTGCATAATGAAAGCTAAAGTAAAAGTTAAAGGAGCGTCATGTCCAATAGGAAAATGGTAGACAACTTTATGGAAGATGTTATGGCTGAAGATTCAACAAATCTTCTCAATAACAATATGGATGAGCAAGAAGTTAGAGAAATACAATCAGGGCTAAATTTAATAAATGCTATGTTAAATAAAAAAGAGCCTGAAGTTGATTTAAAGGTGGATGGTGTATTTGGTCCAAGAACTTATAGTGCGTTTAAAAAGTTTTACACATCATTACCTAAAAACACTCAAGCTAAATTGCCAGCTAAGGATAATCCGTTATTGAATGTCGATGGCAAAATCGTTTAATATAAATACGCAAAATGTATCTAAAGCAGAGCAGCAATTAGAGCTAGCTAAAAAAGATATGATAGCATTTGGTAAATTATTTTTACCAGATGACTTTATGAGGAGTGAAACTCCTTTTTTTCATTATCAGGTAGCTGATGTTATTTCTGATTTAAATGAAAAACAAACAGCAATAATTCTTCCACGTGGTCATGGAAAGACAGTATTGACTAAATGTAATATTTTGCAGGATTTTTGCTTTACTAAAGATCCTTTGTTTTACGGTTGGGTTGCTGCAAGTAGTAAGATTTCAGTACCTAACTTAGACTATATAAAATATCATATTGAATTTAATGAAAGAATTTTGTATTATTTTGGGGAGCAAAAAGGTAAAAAATGGACAGAAGACGATATAGAGTTTAAAAATGGATCTAAGCTTATTAGTAAATCAAACTTATCGGGTATTCGTGGAGGAGCTAAACTCCATAAAAGATATGATCTTATTGTGCTTGATGATTTTGAAGACGAAAATAATACCATTACAGCTGAGTCTCGTTCTAAAATCGCTAATCTTGTTACGGCTGTTGTGTTTCCTGCTCTTGAGCCTGGTACAGGGAGGTTACGTATTAATGGTACTCCCGTTCACTTTGACTCATTCATTAATAATATACTTGTTGCAAACACTAAAGCAGCAACTGAAAAAAAAGATTTTAGCTGGAAAGTAATTACTTATAAAGCTATACAAGACGATGGTACTCCTTTATGGCCTGGTTGGTTTGGTGAAAAGGAGATGGAAAGAAAGAAGAAGTTTTATACTGACTCTGGGCAGCCGCAGAAGTTTTATCAAGAATATATGATGGAAGTTCAATCGGCTGAAGATGCAATATTTACAAGAGAGCATATAAAATACTGGGAGGGAGAATATATATATGATGAAGAAGTTGGAATATCTTATATCGATGATAAAGAAAAAGGAGTCGTACCAATCAATGTATTCGCTGGGGTGGATCCTGCTACTGACAGCATACGTAGGGATAGTGATTTTAGCGTACTTCTCGTTGTTGGTGTTGACCCTAATAATAACGTTTACATACTCCATTATACACGAATCAGGTCGATTCCTGTATTGGGTATTCCTGGTGAAGGGAAGAAAGGTATTGTTGACCACATGTTTGACCTTAACAAAATATACCACCCAAATTTATTTGTGGTTGAAGACACGACTATGTCGAAGCCTATCTTTCAATCTCTCAATGCAGAGATGCGTAGAAGGAATGACTTTGGAGTTAAGTATGTGGCTGAAAAACCTGGGACAAGGATGTCGAAACGTGATAGGATACAAGAAATTTTGGCACAAAGATTCGCAATAAAAAGTATGCACCTTAAAAAAGATATGTATGATTTACAGCATGAAATTCTTACATTTGGACCTAGGATGGGTCACGATGATACAATAGATGCATTAGCTTATGCTTGTAAATACGCACATCCTTCAAAGGTAGTAAAAGAAAAGAAGTCAGGTGATTGGTATAAACATAAACCAAGAGCTAAAAATTGGATGGTAGCATAAAGGAGAATATTATGCCAAAATTTGGAAGTAGAAGTAGAAAAAATTTAGAAACGTGCGATAAAAGAATACAAAAGGTACTAAATGAAGTTATTAAACATGTGGATTGTTCTGTTATTGAGGGCCATCGTAGCGCTGACAGACAAAATAAACTATTTGAAGAAGGCAAAACTAAGGTTAAATACCCAAACGGCCGTCACAATTCTAATCCTAGTAGGGCTGTGGATGTGGTTCCTTATCCTATCGATTGGGATGATAGGGAGCGTTTTCACCTTTTTGCTGGCTTTGTTATCGGAATAGCTAAGTCTATGGGAGTCAATCTAAGATGGGGAGGAGACTGGGATCAAGATTGGTATGTCCATGATAATAGGTTTGATGATTTCCCACACTTTGAGGTAAAAGAATAATGGATTTAATGGAAAAAGGAAGACAAGAAGATATTGTATCTTCAGCAAAATCTTTAATAGGTTCAGACTTTAATATACAGGGAGACGAAAGTAATGTATGTATAAAATGTGCTAAAACTATTTATCAAAAATCAGGAATACCTTTTCCTGCAACAAATAGTGTTGTAACTTTCATGGATGCTATTGAGGGAAATAAAGTAGACTTGTTTGATAACCCTAAAGATATTAATGGAAACAGGATAACACAAAGGTATGAAGGTAGAAACGATTGGGATGTCTTAGTAAGTGCAGGATCTGTTAGGGCAGGAGATATAATGGTAGTTCAAAATATGGAGGGAGGACTTCATGCTACTGTAGTAACTAAAATAGATGGTAGTCCTGACGATATGGGTTTTTTTGACGGATACTTTACAGGAGTAGATGTAATACATGATAGAGGAGCTAATTCTCCTGTAGGCTCTTCCCATTATGAATGGTATGAAATTAACGAAGGTCAAGGCGGAGACAAAGGACCTAATAGAAAATTTGTAAAAGCTTATAGATACAAAGGGAGTAAAGTTAGATGAAAAGTCAAAGAGAAATAGAAAAAGAACAAGAATATTTAGATTTTATGAGCAAACAAAGGTCTAACGCTACTCCTAAAATGCCTGCTAATTTAAGTGAGCTAGATAGTCCTGAAATGGTTCAAATGTTTAAACTTATGTCTATATTAAATACAGGCAGCACAAAAGGCTGGCCCACTATGAGACAAATGTTTATAGAAAATAAATTAAAAACCCCGAACAAAGAAAGCCTGGCAAATATAAACGCTAATTTAAATCAAAAAGTTGCATCTAAAAATATATCACAAGAAGATATTATAATGAACGAAATGAATATGGATACTAATCAAATTATTGAGCAAATAAACGATGGTACTGTAGATGTAGATGCAGGACAAAAAGAATTGGATAAAATGCAAATGATGGAAGGCAATATGCCTGGTCAGGGGAAACAAAAACAAGGTAATTGGAGAGGATAATGTCAAAGAAAAAAGCTCAAAGAGTAAAACAAATATTTAATACTGTAAACGGAAATACCAGAACAAGATGGGAATCTGTTAATCAAAAAGCTTATGATTTTGCAAATGATAATCAATTGTCACAAGATGAAAGAATAGCTTTAGAAGAACAAGGTATGCCTACATTTACAATTAATAGAATATCTCCTGTTGTTGAGATGTTAAACTTTTACGCTACAGCTAATAATCCAAGATGGCAAGCTATTGCATCTGAAGGTAGCGATACTGATGTAGCAGGTGTTATTTCAGATTTAGCAGATTATATATGGTATAATTCTGAAGGCAGTTCTTTATATTCTAATGCTATTAATGACGCAGTTACTAAATCTATAGGTTACTTACAAGTAGATGTAGATCCCAATCAAGACCTTGGAATGGGAGAGGTTATAATTAAACAACCTGAGCCATTTGATGTATATGTAGACCCTAAATCAAGAGATATGCATTTTAGAGATGCGGCTTTTATTATGGTCAGAAAATTAGTTCCAAGAAATCATTTAAAAGAATTGTTCCCTCAGTTTAAATCTAAGGTAGCAAAATCTTCTAGTGATGAAAACTTTGAATATTCTTACTCAAATAAAGATAGAGGAGAAGAGCAAGTAGATTTTACTTACAAAGATATAGGCTCTGAATCTATTGATCCAGATACGGGAGAAAAAGATGATATACTAGAGTTATTTGAATTGTTTGAGAAAATAAAGATTGAGTATGCTAACGTATTTTATAAAATTCCTGTAGACAAAAAACAATTAGCTGCTATACAAGAGCAAGTTCAAGTTAAGTTAGCAGAAGTTGGAAAAGAGCAAGCTGTAGTATTAAAAGAAAGAATTGCTAAAATGCAACAAGCAGTTCAATCAGGAGATATGCTTCCAGAAAGAATGAAGTTGGAAGTAGAAAAAGCTCAAAAACAACAACAGCAGGAATTAGAAGAAATTAAATTACAATACCAAAGTCAATTACAAAGAGAGCAAGAGAAAACTGCTAATGTAATTATATCTAAAAAAGAATACGACCTTATGGTTAAAAAAGATGTAGACTTTGTAAAAAATATTATTAATGTAGTTACATTCTTTCAATCAAGAGTTAAGCAAACATGCGTAGTTGGTGATCAAATGCTTTATGAAACAATATTGCCTGAAAAAATTACAGAGTATCCTATTGTCCCTATACATTTTAAATGGACAGGTACTCCATATCCAATGAGTGCTGTTTCACCGTTAGTAGGTAAGCAACAAGAAATAAATAAATCTCATCAACTATTAATACACAATGCTTCTTTAGGAAGTTCTTTAAGATGGATGTTTGAAGAAGGTTCGGTTGATACTGAATACTGGGAAAAGTATTCAAGTAGTCCAGGCGCATTATTACCTATAAGACCTGGTTCTCAACCCCCAACTCCTGTTCAGCCTGCACCATTAAATAATGCATTTTATTCTATAGTACAAAACTCTAAAAATGATATGGAGTATTTAGCAGGTATATATGCATCTATGATGGGAGATACTGGTGGTCAACATGAAACATATAGAGGTATGTTAGCTGTTGATGAGTATGGAACAAGAAGAATTAAACAATGGTTAAAGAATAGTATTGAGCCTTCATTAAAGCAATTAGGTACTGTTGTAATGCAATATGCTCAATCTATTTATACAGCACATAAAGTATTTAGAATAGTGCAACCAAGTGCTTTGCAGGAAAGTAGAAAAGTGGAAATGAATATTCCGTTATACAATGACAAAGGTGATGCTATAGGTAAATCATTAGATATTTCTACTGCAAAGTTTGATATAAGAATTATAGCAGGTTCTACAATGCCTATTAATAGATGGGCTTATTTAGATGAGCTAAAACAGATGCTCCAATTAGGAGTTATTGATGATGTAGCATTACTAGCAGAGACCGATTTAAAAGATAAAGAGGCAATTGCTAAAAGAAAGAGCTTATACTCTCAACTACAAGGTCAAATATCTGGAGCTCAATCTACAATTAAAGACCAAAAAGGTACCATTGAAACCTTAGAAAGACAGGTAGTTCAAGCAAACATAAGAATGAAAGTTATGTCGGCTGAAATGGAAGTCTTTAAGAAAAAAGAAGAAGCTAAAGGTAAAATACAAAGAGCACAAAGCTCAGTAGAAGATGGCGCTAAAGCAGAAAGAGCAAAGCAAAAGTCTACTACAGATATGCTTCTTTCTAGGTTAGGTGATACGGTCAATAGAACTGAGAAAAATTTAGGAGCATCTATGGCAGATGCAAATAAACGAATGCAAGAAAATGCAAAGCAGCAACAAAAAAGTGTTGCTAAAGAAAATAATAAGTCTTAAATTAACAACATTTAATTTATAAGGAGAGAAACATGGAACAAGATAAAAGTAACCCAAACGGTCAATTACCTGCTGATAACAAGGCAGCAAACGACCAAGTGTTTGGCTCTTCATCAGAGTTCTTTGAACAGTTGGAACGTGAAGTTAACGGAGGCGTAGATGATAGCCTTGTTGAAAATGCGGGACAACAAACCCCTGAGGCGAGAAATGAACCCCCTGTCTCAAGTGAGGGCCCAGAGATGGCAACCCCTCAAAATATACAGGGCAATAGTAACTCTATCGATTGGGAAAAAAGATACAAAGATTCAAGCAGGGAAGCTCAAAAACTCTCGGCCAGAGTTAAACAGCTAAAACCTTTTGAACCTTTGATGGATGTCATGCGTAAGGATGATGGATTGGTTAAACACATAAAAGACTATTTGCAAAATGGCGGTGCACCAGCAAAATCTGTAAAAGAAGAGCTGGGGCTAAATGATGATTTTCATTATGATCCAAACGAAGCTTTAGATAACCCTGAATCTGATTCAGCTAAAGTTTTTAATGCATCAGTAGATAAGGCTGTAGAGACTAAGGTTTCTAAAGTACTTGCTCAAGAAAATCAAAAGAAAGCTAAAATAGCAGCGCAGCAAAAGTTAGCAGTTGAGGCTAATAAGTTTCAAAAGGCTAACAATCTAAATGGTGAACAAATGAAAGCTGTACTAAAAAAAGCATATGATTCAAAGTTAACATTTGATGATGCTTATTTACTTTTAAATAAAGGTAAGTCAGCACAAAATATTGCTAATAATGTCAGAAAAGAAGTTGTTCAACAAATGGAAAATGTGCGAAATATTCCTCAAAGTGCGAGCCAAACTAACAGTGCGCAGGCAGAGAAAAGTAAATCCGACCAAATATTTGATAATTTATTAGGTACGGATGAAACTGTAGATAATCTGTTCGGTTAGCCGTTATTAATCAGGCTGCCGAATGTAACTCGTAACATAGGAGGACATTAAAATGTCTGATATTTTTAAAACTGGTGATCTTTCGCCAGGCTCGAGTACTGGGATTACTACCCCTGGATTGCCTTCGGCAGGACTGGGAAATCCCGATACTGGAGATCTGAGACGAAAGTATAACTTTGGTGATCGTGTCTCTGAACTAGCTATTGCTCAAGATCCTTTTTTTAGATTTTTAAGCAAAGTGGCTAAAAAGCCAACTGACGACCCTCAATTCAAGTTCACTGAAAAAAGGCATTCTTTTCATAAAAGATATGCTTATGTAACTGCTCACGGTACAACTGTGGGAGTTTCAACTTCGAACAACGCAACAGTAACTGCTTCTGATATAGCAGTAGATGATGTGTATTACTTCAAAATGGAAGCTGATTATAAAAACAGTGGTAACATTACATCTGTTTATGGAAACTCTAATAATCAAGTAGCTGTAGGTGCATCTGGTACATTACCTGGATTCTTTATGAGAAACCAAGTAGTTAAGATTAACTTTAACAGCACTTCTCCATCATTAACATCTTCTGCAGCTAATGACTATATCTTAGTTAGAGTTATGGGCACTACTGTAAGTGGTGAAGCTCAAATCTTAGAAACTAAAGTCATTAAAACACTTAACTCATCATCTAATAATGAATTATGTTCATTTAAAGATGCAACTACAACTATTTCAGGTGTAGCGTTAAATGATTTAGCAGATTCTTCTCAAGCTGCATTAGAGCCTAAGAAATGTTATGTTGTAGGTAATGCACATGAAGAGGGTTCTGGTTATCCAGAAACTTGGAAAGATCAGCCTTACTCTACAAGCTATGGTCAAACTCAAATATGGAAAACATCTTGCGCAATGACTAACACTGCAAGAGCAACTGCTCTAAGATATGACCAAAATGAGTGGGCTAGAGTTTGGAAAGAAAAGCTTATCGAACACAAGTTTGATATGGAGCAATCTTTACTCTTCGGTTCTCAACAAAGCAAAGACGGTATCAACTATACTCAAGGTGCTGTAGATTGGATACTAAGTAAAGCTAATATCTTTAGTGGCTTTAGTATCGCTTCTTACACTGCTGATGATTTCTTAGATGATATGTCTGCTTATATGGACCCACGTTATGGTGGTGGTGGATCAACAGTATTCTTCTGTTCTACTGCTGTATATAACTGGTTACATAAATTAGGTGGATACTTCAAAAATAATGTTGAATTATCTTCTAATTTTAGAGCTGATATGGCTATTACAGGTAAGAAAAAAGTGTTTGGTGTAGACATCACTACAATCTCAACACCTTATGGTGATATGAATGTAGCTAGAAACATCCACTTAGATGGTACTGACATTAGCATTCTTGCTATTGACATGAAGCATTGTGCTTACAGACCTCTAGTTGGTAATGGTCTAAACAGAGACACTTCAGTGTATGTTGGTGTTCAAACTCTAGAGAACAGTGGTATCGATAGACGTGTGGACTTAATCTTAACAGAAGCAGGAATGGAATGGCAAATGCCTGAAGCTCATGCTATCTGGAAATCATAGGAGGTATTAATTATGGCAAATCCATTATATGGAAGTAACAAAGCTGATGAGCTTATTAATGCTCTTGCTGACGCAGGTGCTACAATTGATACTGCTATGCCAGCAGGTTCAGGTAAACTTGGTAACGCTGACGTTGTAGCTGACGCTGCTATTCCTATAACAATAAACGGTGTATCATATGTAATTGCTTTATATGCTGCAGCGAAAAAAGACTAGGAGGTAGTCGATGAGCAAATATTGGGTAGCTAACGAACCTAATGCTCAAGTTACAAGTGCAGAAGCATTAAGGCTAAAAGACTCAGCTAAAATAGCAGGTAGTTCTTGGACTGCTTCAGCTGATAATGACGCCGAAGCTACGGCAAAAGTGCGCCAACTTGGAGGAGGTGTAATGCAGCTAACTGTTGCTGTTGCAGATCTTGCTCAAAGTGAAGACGTAACAGTAAATACTCCTGTAGGTTTTAGAGTTTTAGATGCGAAAGTTCATTCTACTACTCATATTACAAGCAGAAGTCTTACTGTTAAAAACACTTCAGCCTCTATATCTAATGCTATTTCAGGAGCTTCCTCAAATGGCATGGCTAGAGCAGGCAGCATAAACCCTTCAAATGCAGCATTTGCAGCAGGAGACAATGACTTAGTTATTTCTGCTGCAGGTGGGACTGGTGATTGGAGTGGTTATGTTTACTTGGAACTTCAAGAAGTATAGGAGTTAGTGTAACAAAATAGGTGAATGGCGTCACATAGGAAGTCTTCTCTCCCCGCGTGGCGCCTGAGCCTTAAATATAAAGGAATAAATGGCACAAAGTATAGAAGAAGCAGTAGAAGCTAGGTTAGGTGTTTCAATACCTGATGCAGGCAATATAGTTACAGCAAATGATTTAAATCAGTATGTTCAAGATGCTGTTGCTGAGGTATATAAAGCATTACAAAAACAAAATGCTACAGAAGAATTAAGACTTTTTTTAGGTAGCAGTTCTATTGAGAATAATGTAACGACTATTCTTTGCAATACTGCTAACCCTACTGTGTTCCAAAAGAATGGACACAATTTTCAAAGCGGGGATTATATAAAATTAAACAAATTTACTCAAAACGCTAGTTTAAATTCTACTATTCAGCAAGTTGAGGTAGCAAATGCAAATGATTTTACATTGCATAATATTACCACAGGTACAGCTGAAACCAGTGGAGGAGTAGCCTTTAAATTAGAAGATTTTACAGATTATACAAGCAACCCTATAACAGGATTAAATGTTAAGTTTTTTGATGCAGGGTACGTTTTAGTAGAAAGATCTTTTACAGAAACTAATAGTACTTACTCTAAAAATACTGGAAGAGAAAACTATTATGCTTGTAGAGAAATAAGTGTAGACAATGTTCATAAAGCTCTAGATCCTAAATCAGTAGAGTATGCAACAAATAGAAATCCAGTATATTATAGAAATCCTGATAATGGAAGTATTACAGTAATACCTGAACCTACAGTCAACAATCCTGTTAGAGTGTGGGGTTTAAGAAGTTATAGAAACTTACTCGGGACACATACTGCTATTACATATCCAGATTATCCTGATTCTTATTTTACTGCTTTAAATTATTTCTGTACAGCACAAGCTGCTCATGCATATACTACTAAAACAGCAATTGAATTAAGAGCTCAAGTTTTTGCAACTCAATCAACTGTTAGTAGGCTAGCTGATAGTCCTCCAAATATAACTTATGGTCTGGCTAATACTATTTCAGCTAGTCCTCCAGCTTTTAATAAGCCTACTACATCACCTGATTTTACAAGATTAAATGCTTTTTTAGATGATGATGATGCAGAAATGTCTACAGCAGTTGTTCAAAAAGTTTCACAAGAATTACAGCAATATGCATCAGACGTTCAAAACGAAGTTGCTGAATGGACTGATCAATTTCAAAGATGGCAACAAGAAGTTGCTTTCGAGATTCAAAATGCAGATGGTGATGTACAAGCATTAGTTGCTAATCATCAAAATGAAGTTGCAAGGTTCCAGACAAATGTTCAGACTTATGCACAAGATATAACTCAAGAAGTTCAAAAATTTACTAATTTAATACAAAAAAGAGCATCTGAATATCAATCGTTTCAAGGCATTGCTGCAATGTATGAATCTAAGTTTCAGCAATTTATAACAACCCGTATGCCTGCTCAAAGACAAGGAGGAAAAGATGCTGGTTAGAGAAATAATGGAAAGAGTTAGTCTTCCTAATTTTGGATTAACAAGAATGTATATAGAGGATGCTTTACTTGAAATGTCAGTCCAACAGGCTCCTTGGCAAAAAGAAATTAGCTTAAGTATAGTTAAGGACCAGAGATTTTATTATTTTCCAAAAGAATGTATTAAAGTTATGGATATAATGGTAAAAAACCATATGAACGACAAAGGTCAATATAGATCTATTCCTAGACTTTTAAATGAGCCTTTAATAAAAGATACAAGCAAAAGTGAAGGTGCTTTTAATCAATACTCAAAAGTAAGTGACTTAAATAAATCAATCAATACACTGCAAGAATCATATGATTTAGCAAATAATAATGAAACTTTAGAAATATCTGGAGCTAGAGAGTATGGGTATTATATTAAAGGAGATAAACTAGCTATAGTAGAAAAAGCTGTTAGCTCTGATCCTAGCGCTGATGTTATTAACGATATGAATGCGTATCAAAAATCAGACAACAACTGGAAAACTCCGACTGAAAGTAATTTAGGTGGAGTAAAAATTGTATATGCATATAAACCAGTATGGAAACCTAGTAGACTTGGTGTGGGTAATGACGGTGTTTCAACTGATTATTTAGCTATAAGTGATATTTCCCCTAAAAATAATACAAATACTGTAAGCGCAGCATCTAATTTTGCGGCAACAGCTGGAGTAGAGTATGTTTTTAGCTTAGCAACAGTAACTTCTGCAAATTCAGCTACTGATAGTTCTGGTTATACAGGTATAGATGTTTCAGACCCAGCAACTGCCAAAGGAAAACAATGGGCTGCAGGAAAATGGATTTATTTAGATAATGCAGGATTTTTTACTGGAATGTGGGAGATAATTAAAACAGGCGGAGATGATTCTGGAACTAATTTAGCTTCTAAATACCAAATAGGTGTTAGAAGGCCTGTAGAGTGGAATAATGGAGAGGTTCCTGAGACTACTATGGAAATATTAGGGGTTGTCCCTTTAATATATATACCTGAGTTTAATAGGGTATTCCTAGCAGTTACTAATGTAAGCTCTATCTATACAGACAATGAAGACTTTGACTTGCCTATAACAGATTTGCAAGCAAGCTCTTTAATATGTTATATAAAGTCTCAGATAGCTTTAGAATCGGGAAATATAGAATTAAAATTGTATTATGATAAAGAGTTTAAACGTAAGCTCGCACAACAAGAAACAGCATATGTGTCAGGACCACGAATGATTTCGTCTGGCCCGTTTGCACTTAAAAGATAATAGGAGACGAACATGGCTTTAAACATGGACAAACATATCTATGATCATAAGGGCATTAGAGAATATGAAGGTGATGAAACTGGTAATATTGTCCTAGGTCAATCTGGCATAGATGTGCTAACAAATCAAAACGATATAGTTACTGCAGGAGAAGATGGTACTACATCTAAAATAGGTGGAGTAGCATTTGATTGCACAGCAATTAAGCAGTGGACTCAAATAATGGTTTTAGGTAAACCTGCATCAACAGGATGTGAGGTTACATTTCAAGTAAAAACAGGGGCTAAGACCTACACTGATATTACGGTATTTATACCTGTAGGCTCATCAATATATGGGTCTTTTTTTAAAGTGAAAATGGATCAAAACCCTGCAACAAACAACGAAGCCCTCTACTTAACTAGAGGATAAAATAAGGAGGTACTACTATGAGTGGTGGACCAGCAATAAACGATTTAGTAGCACAAGCCTTTTCCTCTGAGGGAGACGGAAGTGCTGAAATACATGAATCGGTAGAATCAGGAAAATCAGGTAAAAAAGGACCTGGTGTAGGAAGTAAGATTAAGACAAAAGATAAAATAAAATCTGCATCTTATAAAAAAGATGTACAAAAGAAAGCTCAAAAAGCTGCTCAACAAGCTGCAGAAAAAGCTAAACAAAAGGAAAAAGAAAAGGCTAAAGAAAAGCCTAAGGTAGATCCTAATGCTGCAAAGAAAGCTGCTGCTGAGAAAGCTGCTAAAGAGGCTGCTGCTAAAAAGGCTGCTCAAAAAGCCGCTGAAGCTGCTAAAGCTAAGCAAAAAGTTAAAAAGCCTTAATGATGATTGATTCTTTGAGAACAGCTAGCGTAGGAGTTACTGGAAGTTCTTTATATTGGATTGAATGGGTGCCGCCTTTGATAAGTTCTTTGGCGGCATTCGCAACGCTAGTATATATGCTAATAAAAATATGGAGAGAATTAAAATATGGTAACAGTAAAGAGAGCGATAGTAACCCCAGATAAACATTTTCCTTTAGCTGATACAGCTGCTATAAATGTTTTATGTAAGGTTATTAAGTTAGTAAAACCTACTGTCTATGTAGACTTAGGAGATGTAGGAGAATGGGAGGCTTTTTCTTCGCATAAGTGGAAAAAGAAAACAGCTCCACCTTTAGAATACTTGGTTAAAGATTTTGATCAAGATGTTAGAGATGTTAACATAGGTATGGATATTATTGACGAAGCTCTTGACAAAGTTAATTGCTCAGAAAAGTATATAACAGAGGGTAATCATGATAATTGGCTGAATATTATGGTAGATAAACACCCTTACTTACCACAGTATCTATTTAAGAATGCTGTGAACCTAGAAGAGAGAGGTTATCACTATTCTCCTATGGGACATTATCTGAGAATTGGCAAGCTGAATTTTTACCATGGCCATCACTATGGAGGGCAATATCATGCTGCTAATCACCTTAGAAAATTAGGTGGTAATGTAATGTATGGTCACTGGCACGACATACAACAACACTCAGCTACTCATATCGATGGTCAAAAATCTGCTTGGAGTCTAGGTTGCCTTAAGGACATGTCAAGCGAAAAAAACGAATGGTTAAATAACAGAGCAATTAATTGGTCTCATGCATTTGCTATTATAGATTTTTTTGATGATGGTATGTTTACAGTTGATGTAGTACAAATTATCAACGGTAAAGCAATAGTATGGGGAGAATTAATAGATGGGAATTAGATATGGATTGGTTAGAACTTTTAGAGAGATATGGGATACCGTTAGTAGGTGCTGTAGCTTTTTGGTTTTTTATCCAAAAGCAAAACAAGTTCATCCAAGAAGAGCTTCAGAAAGAATTAAGGGAGAGTTTCGAAAGATTAGAAAGTATTATAGTTAAACTTATAGACCAACAAAAAAGAATGCAACTAGAACAAAAAGGCTTAGAAAGAAGTTATAAAACATTAGTAGAAGTTATAGCTAGGCTTTCAGGTAATGGTCTTAAAGACAAGTTTATGAGAATGCAGGAGAAAGACGAATGATACAAGGTATATTATTAAAAGGTATAATTAGCGCAGTTATTAAGGCAATAGAAAAAGCCCCCGATAAAAAGATAGCTAAAAACCATGAAAAAAGAATTGTTAAACTAGAAAAGCAAGCACATGCCCCTAGGGATTTTGTAACTTGCGATTGTTGTAAAAAGAAACTAAAGGAGAAAAAATAAATGAGCTTTATTAAAAACTTAATCAGTGATCATAAAGAAGAGATTATTAACAAAATATTTGATGATGAACTTCAAGAAAAGATTGTCACCAAATTAAATGAACATGTTGATATTCCTATTATATCTGAAAAAACAGAAGCTAAAATTATGAATGCTATTTATGATTCTGTTGAAGATGTAGTTAAAAACGCAATGCTAGAAAAGCTTTAAGTTGCCAAAAAAGAACTACATAATAAAAGACTTTAGTGGTGGGGTTAATAAGTATGTTGCTTCTTCTCAATTAGAAGATAATGAAGCTGTTAGCTCCATCAACTTAAGAGGAGATAGGGAAGGTAAGCTAAGAACTGGAACGCATCCAGAAGCATTACTTTCGTCTTCTTTGACTAATGGTTTTACTGCAGGAGAAGGATTTTTTTCTAAAAATACAGACTATTTAACAGATAGGCTTAATTCAATATACCCTCCTAATCCTAACACAAGTGTGCAAATAGATGACCAAGGAACTACTATAACCGATACAGCTAATCCTGGAGAACTTAAATATGGAGCTGGTGGTGCAGGTTTTGCTAGCGCAACAGTTAAATTTGGAGCCTCAAGTTCCTTTGATGACTTTAAAGCAGGACAAACTTATCACTTTAGAATGCTTATATTAAATATTAACAGAAATAATGAATCAGCATGGCCTGGATGGCTAGAAGCTCATATTTCGGACGATAATCCCACAACCTATGCTGGGTCAGACCCAAAGTATTATATGCGTAATACGGACTATATAGGGCCTAATGGAGGTATATTTATAAAAGCAAACGCTCATAATGCAACTCCAGCAGGTTATTCTCAATGCACAACAAGTACTAAAAATTACTATGTTGTTGCTGATTTTGTGATTAAATGTCCTTATTATTTTCATGGTAATGGTTCAAAGGGAAATTTATGGCTACTAGGTCATCCTAACGGAACACTTGCATCAGGTAATAATGAATGGCAAGTAGCAGGTTTATCATTTAAAGAAGTTCCTTGTGAAGTTGGAGCAACTACTAAAGATGAGCAGCTTATAACTGATGCTCCAGAGTTAGTATATGTAGATAAAGATTTGATTGTGCATACTAATGCAAACTCAAGTATAGGTTTTGGTGTGACTACTATGCAGTATAAAAATTACGCTAATAGTGATGCTACAGGCGGTCCTGCAAGCACAGTAAGTAGATCTTCCAATCATAATGCTTTTCAGGTAGGACAACTAACAAGGCATTCAAACGGAAATTATGCAGATGTTAAAAATAGCGAACCTAAAATACTTGGACCTATAGTTAAAGATACTAATGATGGAATAGGAGGTATAGGTTCTACTATAACTACTAATGCTACATCTGAAACTATTGCAAATGATAAATTTCCTTTTATAAAGCATGAAGACTTAAGGCAATACTATGCTAGAGCACAAGACCCTAATTCTATACATAGGTATCCTGATAAGGTTCAAACAAATTTAGGAAGAACTTTAGTATCTATGGAAAATACTTCAAATGCAAGTAGAGTAGATATGGCAAAATTAATATCTCAGGGTCAAATAGGATTATCTGTTACAAAGCCAAGTGTTAATGGTACAACATTAAAAGAAGACTGGAAAAAGAAATGGAAGTTTGGAATAGCTTATAAATTACAAGATAATAGCTACACAAATGTACAAGAAGGTGGAAGCATGTGTCAAACAACTGAAAATGGCACTGTCATAGAATATGCCTTATTGGATCCTAAATACGAAGCAAGTACAACAGATGGATTTAGTCCTAATAGAACTTTTACTATGAATGGTGGAAGCTCTAATCCTACAAATGTAGGTATTTTTTGCTCTGAAGGCTCTATTACTTCAACTTTAGTTACAAGCGGAAATACTGCTAAAAATAAAGAACCTTTTGAAATACCTGCTGGACAAGTTCCAGGAAGAAGTACTCAAACAGGGACAGGTTTTGTATATGCAAGTAGAGCCTATATAGATTTTGAGTTAGATTTAACAGATGCTGCCGTATGGACAGAAAATCCTAGATTTGAACTTTTTTTTAAGGAAGATATACATGAACATTTTGCAGACGTTATACCTGATATTACAAGAGCAACTGGAACAGGTATTGGTTATAGCTTTGATGATAAAGACAGTTGGTACCATCCTATAGGTGGCAACACTAATGGAAGAGATCCTAGAATAGATGGGTTTATTGTCTTTATGTATTCAGATGACGATTTAGCAGTTGATGAAGATGTTCCTTGGCAGCCTTTATTTGAGGTAAACTTAAATACTAAAGAATATAAAAATTGGACCTATGATCAACAATGGAGAAAGTTTGAACAAACTAGTGAAGATGCATCTAGCATGGGTCATACATTTGCAACATATACAACAGATGAAAAATTTGCTCATAATGGGTCTTATAATTGCGAAAGAGTTCCAGATCCTACTTCATTTACCTATTCTGATTTAATACCTTATAGCTCTACAGAACAAACAAAAGTTAGATGGAAAGCTTCAGAGGTAGTAAATGGTAGAGCTGTAATTGGTAACACTTATCAAAATAACAGACAGTATGGAGATAGGATTATAGTTTCTGCCCCTGGTACAATAGATACTTTTCCCGAATCTTATTCTTATGATGTAGGCTCAGGTGATGGACAGTCTATAGTTGCTATGAAATCATTTAATGATAAGTTACTAGTATTTAAAGAAAAAACTTTATACATACTTAACTTTACAGATCCTGAAAATTTCTTTATTGAAGCTGATTATGAGTATTATGGTGTTAAAAATCCTGGAGCAGTTTGCAGCTCAGATTTTGGTGTAAGCTGGCTAACAGAAAAAAGAGGAGTACTTCATTACGATGGAGAGATTAAAGATTTATCTACAGGCAAATTAAGTTTAGATGACCTTTCTTATACTATTGATGACGGTTGGCAACCTTTTCATAGGCCTTTATTAGGATTTTCTCCTAAAACACAATCTTTACTGTTAGTAGTAGATTCTTATATGAATGGAACAGGAGCTGCATCTGGAAGATCTGAAGCAGGTTGGGTCTATGATTTTAAGACTGAAGATTGGTGGGTAATGGACCAATTAATAGCATCAGGAACAAATAATACAGCTATATCAAATTTACAAAATGATAAGTCAGGTAATATTCTTTGGGTAAGAACTGCAACCCCAAATAATACATCATACCCTTTACCAACAGCTATACAAGCTGTTCAAAAATTAGACTTTCAAAAAGTAGATGGAACATCAGCTACAAGAAGAGGTGTTTATCAAACAAAAGAATTAGATTTTGGAGATCCTGGACTATCTAAACATGTATATAAAGTATCGCTTAAATGGAAAAGAGGAGGAACTAGTGTTAACATTGCTCACGGGTATAAGGTAAAAGCTGTTATAAATGGAAACTATGATGATGGGGATTTAAAAGAATTTGTTTCTGCTAGTAGCGCAAATATACTGAATGGTGTAGATACTAACGATGACTGGCTTACTAAAGATATGCTTCCTGCAACTCCATCTGAGTTTAAAAATATAAAAACATTTGCTTTACAAATAGGACATTCTACAGATAGTAATCAATCTCCAAAGTTTGAATTAGATAGTATAAGTATTACTTATAGAGTTAAGGCGGCAACTTAATGGATTTAGCTAAAAAATTACAAAGAAGTACTAATAAAAAAATAGTTGTCCCAGCTGAAAGAGAGAACCTTAGAGGATTAAAGAATGGCGATATGAGGTTAACTAAAGACTCTACGGGGCTAAAGTTAAATGTCAAATATAATAATAAGTTGTATGAAACTTTATTAAGAAATAGGCAAGAAGGTTTAGAAAATAAATATAGAGATAGCAGTATATCAACACTTAACAACACTGCAATAGACACCAGCGTAACTAAAAATGTTTGGTTAGGATTAGATATGGCTACAGGAAAAACCACAGGGATAACTACTACAAAGTTTGTGCCTGTATTTTTTTCTAGTAATGCAAAAATACTTAAATTAAGCTGGGTAGGAAGCACAGTAGGAGCAGGAACTTGGGGCTTTAAAATTATGAAATATAATAAAACAGGGGCAATTACATCTTTACTTAACTTTGTAGATAAATGGGTTTATGAAAAATCATTTACACCTGGGCAAGGTAAAGATAACCATGTTAAAGTAGACTTAGATATTAATTCAGGAGATATATGTGCTTTTCTTTTTAAAGTTCCTATAGTTGCTGGAGCTACTTGGTTAGGTATGAGCTATGAGATTCAAAACAAAATAAATAAGAAGAGGTAAGATTATGGCAGGAGAAAGAGTAAGAAGAGCTAAAAATAAAGTAAATTTAGCTTTTAATGTAGGGTTAGACGATTTAATGTCTACTTTAGATTTTAAGGAAAAATGGAGTACCTTCAAAGAAGAGGTAAACAGGGCTAACCAAAAAGCTCAAAAAAAGAGTAGTATGTTAAGTTTTTTAAGAACAGCTGTTTTTTATGCAACTGCTGTAGCAACAGGAGGTTTAAGTTTAGGGACTCAATTAGCAACTACAGCTGCAAGAGCTGCAATATCTACTGGAGCTTCTATGGTTGCAGGTTCGGTAGGAGACAAAAGCTACGGAGATATACCAGTTCCTCAAGCACCTGAAATGAGAGCTTCTAAATTTAATCAAACTAGAAACTTAGAGAAACAAGGTCAATTAGAAGATTCTTATACAGAGCTAGAAGGTGATATTGAATTAGCAGAACAAAATATAGATACAGCTAATTGGGTAGAGCCTTTAACAAATGCTATAAGTTTTTATGGTCCTGACTTAGCTAAGGGAGTAGCTGAAGGAGGAGGCTTAGGGATATTTAAAGGTGGTGTAAACTTCGATTTTATAGACACTTTAAGATTACCTGATGGAGTAAGTATGCCAGGAGCTGAACCAGGAACTTCGTTTGCTCAAAATATGTCAGGAGGAGGTTTTTCTGATATGACTGTAGCTTCTGCAGGTTCTGGAGGTATGGGAAGACAAACAGGAACTGCTGATATACCTATGCCCGCATCAACAGGAGATTTATCTAGTACTGAAATAGACTGGAATGCTATTGAAGGTGTATTAAACACAATGAGAAGTGATGTTGAATCTATAGAATCTGGAACATCAGTTGCAGCTGCTCCAATGAGCCAGCCTTATGGTTTGAGTGGAGATTATGATTTTTCTGATGAAATAGCAGATTCGCTAACTTAGGAGAAATATGCCTGAATTTGACGTAAATCAATGGTTAGAAGAAAACGGTTATGATACTGGTGAAGATGCTAGTTCTACACTAGGAGATTATTGGGGTAATAGTGACTACAATATAGATGGACTTCTTACTGTAGACCAAATGCTGCAAGCTGATAGTGCTGACCCTTTAGCTCAATCAATGTATCAATGGACTCTTGAAAACCCTGAATATACTGGGGAAGAGTTTGCTGAAGAAATGTTTAATGTAATGTGGGCATCTGCAAGTCAAAGCGCTCAAACAGAATTTGTTAATACTTGGAACAACTGGGCATTTGATCACCCTGATGCAGATACAATTAGTATTTTTGATGGTGACATATCAGGTGCTGCTGCTCAATGGGCTTCTATGTATGGTAGCGAATTTGGACAGGATGCATTCTTTGACCCTAGCATAAACGATATTAATGCTAATATGCAAACAGGAATGTCAGATTTAATTGCCGAATATAACGCTGAATTTGGGCTTAATGCTTATCAAACCTTATTAGATACTATGGATTTAGAAGAAGCTGATTTTGCTTCAAGGTCAGAAGATATTACTCAATCTATGTTAGAACAGTTAGAGGGGTTAGATATACAAGCAGGTAGTGCTAAAGAGCAATATTCTTTATTATCTAAAAAAGACTTATCTGCTCAAGCTGCAAGAGGGCTAAGTAAAAAGAGAAAAGGTTTAGTTAGTAATAATTTAGACTTAAAAAAATTAAGGCTTCAGTTAGAAGGAATGTCTATAGGGAGAAATGCAGCAATAGAACTTGAAGAACAAAATCAAGATTTATTAAATACAGAGTGGAGTAATCTTTTATCTTCAACTTTTAGTCAATGGGATACAGAATCAGATTTAGCTTTTAGCGACTTACTTTTAGATTTAGATGCGCTTGTCGACACATACAACCAAGCAATTATTGGAGCTTCTGAAGAAGAAAGCGCTATGCTTTATGATCAATTAAGTGGCATACTTCAAAGTGGAGGTATTACTCCTCCTAGTACAGGAACAGGTTGGGACGATAATGATTTAAATGACGGTATGTGTGTTACTACAGATGGAAATATAGGCATATTATGCGGAATGGATACAGGCTCTCCTGGTGTATGTGTTATGAATATAGACCAGTGTAATGCTAGTGAAGAAGAAGATGATGAAGAATACTATTTTGAAGAAGAAGAAGGGACAATAGTAGATGATGGTACATCCTACCCTACAGAAGAGCCATGTTGGGATGGTTCATCGCCTGATGCTGATGGTAATTGTCCGCCATTTGTTGATTGTAGCGATCCTGTAAACCAAGGACATCCAGACTGTATAGAATACAATCCAAATCCAGGAAATCAAGAAGAAGATTTTAATGATATACCTCTAGATGAAAATCAAGAAGAAGGATTTTGGGTTCCAGATGAATTTGAGCAAGGTGATTGGAGTTAAATGCATTTAGATTACAAGATAGGAAAATTTGAAGGGAATGCAGTTAGATACAAGCCTAATGAAGATAGGATATCTAGTTTTTTACGCGATAATGCACCTATATGGAAAGATTATGATGTTTACCTATGGGGTAGCTACCCAGACAAAAAAGAAACGTGGGACGCTGATTTTTTAGTTCATGCTCCAGAAGGTATGACAACTGAAGAAATGGAATATATATCAATTAACTCTTTAAATAATAGTTTAGTAAAGAATAATTTTTTAGCAGATATAGGATTTACTGATGAGCAAAATATGTACAACTTTAATAAAATGATAGATAAATATAATAAAACTGGAGAAAAGACTCCTACTAGAGGATATATATATGGAGAGAAATGGTATGCGGGAGATACATTATTTAGAGATAGAACAATGCTTACTGAAGGAGTAATTGAAGATATTGGGGACGGTATGTTTAAAAAAACAGCTTATGTTCCTTATCCAAAAATGGTTAATAATTTAAAAGAAAATACAAACTACTATAAAGATAAACCTATATTAGTTTCAGGAAGAGGTAATAATGGCAAATTGTTATAATGTAGCAGGTGATAATATATCGTGTAGTGACAGTAACTGTATTGGTTCTGATTGCGCAGGTTCTTACGAAGTAGGTGGTACAGTTATAAATGATCCTGATTTTGGCTTAGAAGGTTTTGCAAGTATGAGTCAAGATGAATTTCAAGAATGGTTTTTAGGGCTACATGATTGGGGTACTACTTATGAGGGAGATGCTTCACCTGGAGTTGAAGATCCTAACTTTATAAGTGAAGGGTCTGCTAGTGAGCTTGCTGAATTATTTCAAGGTTACAATACCTTAGAAGAACTTTACTTAAGGGGTCAGAATACAGAAAATAGAATAGAAAGACAACTTCAGTTAGAAGCTTGGGATGAAGCAACAAATCTTTTAATTGAAGAGCAAAGAGCTAGAGATGAAGCTTTTTCTAGCAAACAAAAAGAATTATTTATG
>CESX01012075.1_pt1 | contig 24523 bp, 35 predicted proteins | sample 326941 | NCBI WGS metagenome assembly CESX01 (sample SAMEA2622357, study PRJEB7988) | marine metagenome | isolation source: saline water (ENVO:00002010), including
GTCAACATAATCGTCATTTGCACCATTTGGAAATGCAGCACACTCCTCTATCACTTCTTCTGCAAAATGCTCACCATACGGATACCATACAGCACCACTTTCAAAAATAGGAGAGGTCGCATTAACACGTGTATGTTTGTCATTACCCTTACTTGGAACAAATGGTATGACCGGTATACCCATTCTTCTAAACTCTTGAGTCAAAGGTTCACCACTAGCTTTCTGTTCAATAATAATACTTTCGGGTTCCCAATACTTATGTGCATCTAAAGCGACTGCTTTTAATTCTGGAAAATCATACTTACCCCGTAAAGCATCAAGTAAAATTATATTGGGTCCCCCACCTTCTTCTGGAAAAAATACACCCCAAGTTGTTATGGCTGAATAGTCAGCTGTCTCTCTCTTACTGAACGCTGTATCATAACTTTGTATGACATGCATCAAATTCGGTATGGGTCCTTTCCAAGGTCGCCACCATTCTCGTTTTAAAATTGCACCTTCCTCACTGGTTGGATTCTGCATATACTGAGCAGACCAGTTTCGTATCGGTAATGATGCTTTGATCTTTTCTAATTCTTCTAAGTTCCAGTACTCAGGCCAGACTGGGTTCCCTGAACCGAGGATCGCTGGGAATGAAATTTGACGCCAAGAATCTGCTTTCGGTTCAGTTTGAGCCTTCAATAAACGACCGGTTAAATCATCTTCTGCCCATCTCGTCATTACTAATAAAATTGAACCTCCAGGTTGTAAACGCTGTCTTGGACCTGAAGCATACCATTCATAAGCACGTTCCATCGCCATGTCAGATAAAGAATCTTGTTCCGTGTGTGGATCATCAATAATCAGTAAGTCCGCACCACGACCCGTGATGGACGCCCCGACGCCAGCTGCGTAATATTCACCCCCTTGATTAGTCTCCCATCTACCTTTGGCTTTTGAATCTTCTCGCAATCTGACGTCACCAAAGATTTGTTTATACTCAGATGAACCAACAATGTTTCGAACCTTAGAACCAAATCGTACTGCAAGTTCTGTGTTATGTGATACTTGCATAATTTTCATTTTAGGAAACTTCCCTATCATCCATGCCGGAAAATAAATTGAAGCAAATTCTGATTTAGTGTGTCTAGGAGGCATATTTATTATGAGCCTCCCTTTTTTATCTGAAGCTACTTTAGTAAATTCATTTGCTATGATTTGATGATGACCCCAGTTATCCCTTAGTTTGGTTTTACGATATATAAAATCAGGCCACATCTCTTTTACAAAATATAAAAAATTATCTTGGCACAGTTTAATGTTTTTTATCAAGAGTCTCTCTACTTCGAGCCTCAATTTGTCTGTGGTCAAATTGTTAATTGACATACAAAACACTATAATCTAGGTCATAAGAAAATGCAAACATATGTATGTATTGATCTTGCCGTAGGCTGTCGTTGTCGCAAGAACCTATATCTTGTAGGTGGGAATACAAAAACATACTAGATCTTGTGTTTGGATAGGATTCAGAGTCTCTTTTCCGCGATCGCGCGCGCTCGGAAACGCTAGATGAAAAACAGGTAACCTGTTTGCGTAACCTAGTTTTTATGTGGGAATTGTATTGTTTTATTTAATAACGACCGATTTTAAGAGCCGTAGATAAGCATAAAATAATTTAATGAAGTCTAATACTTTATTAATTAGGTTGTTATTTGGGGAATTGTAGTAGACAAAAAAAAAGGGATTAGATATCTAATCCCTTTTCTTGATTATAATTAATACTTACCTCACTATATGGATACGAACTTGAGCAATAGCTTGTTCAACCTCAGACCATAATTCTTTAGCTTGATCAGTATGTTGGTATTTATTACAATGAACAACGATTATATCCTCTAATATCTTTGCAACGAGAGCATTGTTTAAATGATGAGTTGGATTGTCGTTGATATTAGTTTGAGTTCGTTGGTGGTCAACCTCACTACTATCATTGATAGTAGTGAGATTAGTATTAATAATAGTATCTAATAAGTTTGGCATTATTTACCAACTTTCTTAATGTCATACTTTATTTCAACAGACTTAACTGCCTTTAAACAATCTGCATAAACATTAGGATACTTTTCTTTTAACTTCTTAGTGTCTATTCTACCAGAAATTAAAATAGGTTGTTTGTTTGCATCAAGAAGTTTAGTGCCATCACCCTTAACTGCATAACTACTTTCTCTAGTAATTTTAGAAATTGTAGTGCCTTTATATTTAGGTAATTTAGTAATCTCAATCATAGAAGTATTTAAATCATCAAATACTTCTAAAACCATAGACTTCATATTACTTAGTACTTTTTGTTTATCTAAAACTTCTTGTTTTAGTTCACCATACTTAACAATAAATTCTTCCTTGAACTTAGTTAAGTAAGTAGTTTTTAGTTTTAATTGTGTCATAATTACTACCTTTCTTGTTTAATTGTTAACACATATATATTAGACCATACTTTTATAGTATCACCAAACACTTTTTTATTTTTTTTAATTTTATTTTTTTGATATTTTTTTACTGGTAGAAGTTTTCGCCAGGCGCGCCCACCGCTGCTGGTTGATGAAAACCAGCAAACGGCAAACGGAACGGCAAACGGGATACGGGAAATATATTTATCTGATTAGCAAAAAGAAAATGAGAACTGCTAGGAATACACCTAGCAGTTCAAGAAAGGAACTCATCATTGTTGTAACTCGGCTCTAGTTATCCCTTCTTTCGTCGTATAGAAAGAACATCTATCACCCTCTTTTAAATTAGAAATGAATTGAGGTTGGTTGCTCAAATAACCTGTTCCATTTTTTTGGTCGCCAAACTCAATCTTAACCCACATTCTTTCAGTATTAATGTGTTTGTGTTCGTGGTCAACCTCAAACATACAGTAAACAAATTCTTTGAGTTGTTTCTCCATTTCTTTAATTTTAAAATATTGTTCTAAACCACAATCAGAACAAGTTAATGCTATATTTTCCTTTGGTTCTTTTAACATATAGAAAACCCTCCACTACAACGAGCAAATAATATAAACTCCTTCACGTTGTCGATATCAAACGGATAAGAGTCAGCCCAATTTTTTTGTTTTTGAAGCTCACGCCAATTTGTAAATTCTTCTTTTGGTAAATCTTTTGGAGCAACTCCGTTGTGAGCATCAACTATTGCTTTCATTTTACTTTCTATAATATCGTTATGTTCTTTGGCTTTCTGCATTTCTGCATCGTGTTCTTCTTTTAACTTAAGCAACTCGCCACTATCCAAGACTTCCTGCAATCTGTTTGCAATTTTAACTGCAATCTTATCCGAATATTTTTTGCCGTCATTATAATGTAAACTTTTTCTTTGCTCGTCAGTTAAAAAATCTTTACATTTATCTTCTATTAAATATGCTAATGGTCTCCACCACCAAACATTATTACCAAAGTAATGTCCAGGATTTTCTTCTTCAAAAACATTTTTTGCTTTCACATATTTGTCTTTGTCTTCATCAGTAGCAGTAGCCCAATCAATACTAGGTTGAACGCCTTTTAATTTTGGATTAAGTCCGTATAAATCGAAACCCATTTTTGTCTCCTATATTAAGGTTAATATACAAATTGTTAACTCCTCTATTATAGAACCAAAAAAATCATAGTCAAGAAAAAAATATTCACGCTCCAGAAACTTCCCCCGCTGCGCCTGGCAGACCGAATGAACGAGAAAAAAAGAAAGAGCAGCCTCCACAAACGGGAAACGGGAAAACGTTATAAAAATGAAAAAACTATACAGGCAATGACCACGGCTAAGAAAGCGCTCAGCCGTGGAAAAAATATTGCCATTATTATTATAGTAAGTATGAACGCCATCATGCGGTCCGCTGGTCCTCCTCGTAATCACGAACTAAAGCACGTTCTATCTCTGCCCAGTTGACAGCATCCAAGAACGCATACGCATAGTCACGACCGAATCGCTGGACAGGCATATGCTCTAGAGTCCTAAACTCTTCATCCAGTAACTCAGTGCAATACTCCTTTAAGTCTCGACGATCAAATTCTGGAGCTAAGTGCTCGACACTAGCAAAGTTGTCAATCATCTCAAGCTTCACGCGCCATGTTTCGTAGTTGGTCCATCCGTTGTAAGTGTTATCAGTCATGTTTTAATCTTTCCTCTTCTAAATGTTTAAGTTTGTCTACTAATTTTATGAGAGTAAACATAGTTGCATTCGTGTTTGTAGGAGCGCAATCAAAACCATATTCAATTGCAGTTTGGTTAAGACCTTGCCACACATTTACACAATCATATTTTTTTTCATGGGCTTGATTTATTATTTTACTAACTTCACTCATAACCCAATCAATCTGTTTTTCGTCTTTTTTACTCATGCTTGCACCATCCTAGCTTTAATTATATCTGCCTGCCATTCTTCATGACACACATCACATATATTGCCTTTGAACAATGGCCAGCCCTCTTGTCCCAAGGTCCAGAATTGATCTTTGGCATTTTTTTCTATTGACTGCTTGCAGCAGCTGCATAAATTTTCGGACATAAAGTTTTTCCTATATTAAGGTTAATATACAAATTGTTAACAGCTTATATATATACCAGGGATCAAACGCTGTCAACAAGTTTTTTACAGCGTGAAGAAAATTAAGGAACTGGGTGCTTTTACAGGGAACAGAACCTTCCCCGCTGCGCGCAGGGCCAGCTCCAATGGAATGAAAAAGTCCTAGAAAACTGCGACTTCGTACGGGAAACGGGAAACCAAATTTACGCTGCAGCGCGCAGGGCCAGCTCCATCATGATCGATGGTAAAATGGTAGCGGGTTTAGTGTACGGGAAACGGGAAACGGGAAACGGGAGACCAGAATCACGGATCTCGAGAATTTTGAACTCTCTCTTCAAGGGGGAGTTATGCAAGATAAAAGCTTTGCCACCAGCTCGTTGTCTCTTGATGATCCAATTAATTTGATACTTTGATATACCATAATTCTTGTCATCATTTGATTTTAATTCAAACCAAAACTCATTACCACCTATACAAGCGTTAACATCAGGGATTCCGTTGATTGTACTGGATTCGATTCTTATTAAATGCCAATCTCGGTAAGGCTTTTGAATCGTGTTAATAAGTCTCCATATTTGGGACTCTCTCATCACTTACCTTCTGGTGTCACATCAATAATATTATCAGCGTCTTTAATTTTATTTTCTAACTCTTTTAAACGTTCTTCTAATTTATCTCTACTCATACCCTCTAAAGTAGTGTGCGCTATTTCTTTTTTGTCAACAAATTGTCCTGCCAATTGTCCGGCTCTAAACTCTGCATTTATAGCCCCAGTATATTGACCTTTAGTTTCTGCACCATTTCTTAATCTTTCAAATATTTTATATCTTCTAAGTTTATCTTTTTCATACTTCTCTTGTTCCTGTTGCAACCTAATCTCAAGATATCTACAAATATGAGGATTTATTTTTGGATTTGTAAGTTTGCTTGCAATGGCTGCAACACTTCCTTTATCTATCTTACTACCTTTTGTTTCATATCCAGCTTTCAAATACGCATCTGTTTTAGATATTGAACCCCAGTTATCTACAAGTATGTCAATAAACTTTCTTTGTTTATCAGTCAAATCATCAATAGTTCTTACTTCTCTTTTTCTTTGTGGCATACCTATTTTTACCATAATGTCTTTATATACAAAGTTTTTTTTAAAAAAAGTTTCTATTTTTTGTCCATAAGGATTTCTACTTTTTGGAATTAAAATACTAAATTTAGTAATATATATTGATATTTTTCCTAGTTTTTGGAAAAAATTCCTAGTTTTTTCCTAGTTTTTTTTCTAATATTTCCTTGTTTTCTGCTATTTTTCCTAGTTTCCTAGTTTTTTGTCTATGTTTTGAACTTTTTTAAAAAAAAGTTTGTAAGGAGTGACATTATAAAAAACTGGGAAAATAAAAAATAATAATTGTTGACATTTTTTGTAGTATGAATTATACAATAAACTTGTCACAAACCTCAAGTTAGCCAAATTGTTAACACCTATTTGCCTTTCCGCTAGCTTGAGGTATCATAAACAATGTTTTATTTAGAAGTTTTTTGCGCTGTAACTGCCGTTATATCAATTTATATTTATGGCAATCAATCTTGGTACGCACCGCTTTTTGGTTTTTTCTCTCAAATATTTTGGGTTGCTTGGTCAATATTGGGAGGTCATTTCCCTATGTTATTTTTATCTGCAGCTATGATATTGACACATATAAGGAATTGTAAAAAAATGAATACTATACAAGTGCTGAAACAAAAATTGTACTTATATAAGTAGTGGGTGTGTTCTTTACGACTTCTCGCAAATCATTTAAGTCTTTTCTTAATTTCTTTTTTTTAGGTGGAGATGACGTTAACATTTCTTTATAAATTTTGTCATAATCAAACCATTTTAATTGTCTAAGAGTAAAACGCATATGTAAATTTTTTAAAGCTTTAACATAACATTCTTCAATATCATCAGGATCTAATCTGCCCCATGCGCAAACTAAATCAAAATCTTTTGTTCTAGATACTATCCAATTATGAGCTTCTATTTTAATTAATGATGGTTTTCTGTCACTATGATCTATCATACAATCTTCAATTGCATTTATTACAACAGATCGCCATAGTTTCTCCTCTGACTCTAACTTATCAAACGATAAAATACTTCTTGCAAACCTCAAACCCATTTTTCGCATTAAAAGTGGTGATGGATTCATTAGTGCCCGTAAACCTGTATTAATTCTGTAAGAACTGTGTAATACTTTTCTGTAAATTGTGTTAGCTGAGGATCTGATGATTTAGAAAAAGAGAGATACTCATTAAGGATACCATCAATGAAATGCATACGATCAATAGGATCCATTGTCGAGGGATCTATGATTGTGTCATTATCACCACCAATCAACTCTTGCCAATCAATTTTTTTGTCCATTTTTTTATCGTATCCTTTTTCAATCATTTTTACCACCCTTAACAAGATTTAGTTTTACCACATTTTCTTTCTGATCTGTTGTTTCATAATATTGATTCAATAATTTTTGATACAAGGCGTTGGAATAGTTAAAGTCCATACCCATAGATGCACCATAAATGAAATCCATTACTTTTTTAAAATCTTTTTTTGTCAAATTTTTACTTAAAATTGACATAATTTCATCAGTTTTGTTTAAATCACTCACAAAGTCTCCTATTTAAGGTTACTCCTGGCCCTTGTTCCGTGATTCTTGGTACTTGATATTTCTACTTTTATACGTGGGTAACTGGCTATCGCAGTTTGGGCACACGAACCTAAGGTTCTCGAGCCTATGATCTAGTTTTACACCATTTTTATGGTCTAAAACAAGTGTTAATTTTTTTCCCTGCCAAAGACCGGTATTTCCGCAGTTAAAACATTGGTAAGGGACTTTACCTGATTTAATAACTCTTATTTTTAATCGGTGTCTATTTCTGTACTGCGAATCTTCTACAAATAATTCTTCTTCAGATATACTTGTAAAGGTATTAGCTGATTTATAGTAGCGCGGCACGATTTTTAATTTGTTGTAACTGCTTCATCGTATAACCATAATGACTTTGTAAACGCTCACTTGCGTAGTTGGGTCTTTGTATACATTTTAATAACAGTTCTTTTTCATTCATTAATGAACCTCTTTACTTAATTCATGGATTTTTTCTCTTTCTACTTTAAATACTTTTTCTTCATCTGATTTTGCATTTTTATTTATTATTAATTCGAGCATAGCAAAAATACTATCAAGTGCTGTTTGTTTTGAAGGAGCACATTCTATTAATCCCTCTAATGCAGCAAAGGCGCCCCCTTTTAATAGTGCTTCAGCGTTATATTTTTTTGACATATCAGCAAATTTTTTTCCAAACTCTAAATATATTTCGTGCATTTCTTCTGCTTTCATTTGTGTTTTTTTGTTTTTCATTTTTTTTTGCCTTTCTTTTTTATTAATATTAACACCAGTATTGAACTTCGTCATTATAGTCTATTCTGCAATCTCCAACTGCACCTTCACCTTGACACGCAGGACAAATATGTGTGTTTTCAGCTGACATAGGTTTATTATGATCAGTGCGAATATATCCGTTACCTTTACATTCTTCACATATTATATATTTTCGTTTAGTCATTTTTCCTCCTTATAAAACAAAAAATTATCCCAACCATTATTTTTATACTTTCTTACCCAATCAGTGGGTTTATTGCATTTTGCAGCACGAAATTTTCGTAATGGATATTCTTTCTCATAAACATCAATAAGTTCTACTACCGCATTTTTACAATCACTAATCAAATGATTAGGGTAATGTTTCATATATAGTTTGTCATTTAATTCGAACCACAGTGTCACGATAAACCAATCAAACATCAATGCCTAAACTTTCTTTGGCTTTCTCTCGTATGATAAATGTTTTTTCATCGTAACAACCCCAACCTTGAACATCTATGTCATTCTCTTGCTTAAACATCTCAACTTTTTCCCAAATTTTGTTTATATTACAGTTTTCAAGTTCACCATATACGACTTCCTCACCACCATATAGAAATAGTATTAAAATCCACTTCATTCTATTTCTCTAGCAAAGACATAAAGAGATTCTTCCCAATGCGGACATCTATGAACAGTTAAAGCTTTCATCTTCTTACCATTATACTCGAACTCACTATCCATTATAAGCTCAAGGTCTTGTGGTAAAGAAATATGTATACCTCTCTTATAATCCTCGTGAGCAATCGACGTGTCTAAATATCCAGTGCCATATCTCTTGTTATCTCTGTATGCAAGGAATGGCCACCATCTTAAATTTTTTTTCATTTTTCCTCCAATAAAAGTTCTTTATATTTTTCCTCCGGTAGTTTTTCTTTTTTAGCTTGAAAACTAATGTAATCGTAAATTAGTTTTTCAATAAATGCGCCTGGTGTTCTATATTTTTTTTTGCATAAACCTTTTAGTAATGCATAATTTTCAGATCGCACTGCTACAGATTTCCATTTATTTATGTCCATAATTTCTCCTTTCTAATCGTGACAAAAACATGTATCGGTTGCTTGATCAAACTCAAATAATTCAAGTTGATTTTCAGTGTTTTGTAGTAATTTAGCGTAGCTTGGTCTGTCCTTACGAAAGTATGCAGCACGATCATTTCCCGTGCCCATCTTTTTACTTTCTTGAGATATCCACCAATCAGCTAATTTTGGGTCTGATTTCATTATATTTTTTATTGTGTTTGCACCTTTTAAAAAACACAAATCACAATTACCTTGTGGTGTTTTACCACCAATATTTGGTAAACGTAAATCAAAATCATTATCTTTCCAGAAATCAAAAACATTTTGCACTGTAATTTTTGCATTATGTAAAGGTGCTTCTGTTTCCCATCTTTCTTTTTTATTACGATTGGACAGTCTAGCTACCCTATGTGGCTCATCATATCTAAGACCCACATAAGACATCCAATGTTCAAAACCTAAATGAAACATACAATATGCCCGCATAGTTTTAATTTTTAAATAAGACGTACAATATCTTGTAACAGGGTTAGGTAAAAATCTTTTACTGTCTATTAATTTTTCATAAGGTTCACCTTTTCTTGATGCTGTTTCATAATCAACAATTTTTAAATGGTTTTCTGATTGATCATCCCACTCCATCCACACAATAGGAACACTCCATTTTGTAGAGCACTCGTGCACAAAATCTAAAGTTTGTGGCATCTCTTTACCGGTGTTAGCAAAACAAACGGGTAAATCTTTTGGTAGCTTATCATCGAAAGCATCTAGTATTTTTCGCAACATAAAGCCAGACGTTCTGCCTCCGGAAAAGTTTATGACACCAGGAGTTTCTAACAAAAAAGGGTTAGTCATCTTGCCCACATTTAGCCAAGTTTTCTGATTTTATCATAGCTGCTGCTAAATCTGTGCCAAATACTTGATGTTCTACACCTGTGTCAGGACATTGATATACAATTTTTTTAAAATCTTTCACATGCTCAGCGACATCACCATCATCATAAGGATTGCCCCTAAAATCAGTGGCTTCAACTTGTCGTAGAGCCTTTTCTATTTGTTGTAAAAAACTTATTGTTCTTTTTGATTTAATAAATGTTTTCATATCCTAAATATATAGGATAATGTGGGGCAGGTCAAGAAATATTGACAAAATATCAAAAAATTATATTATGTTAGTAGGAGAAACGTAATGAATGCACTTATTGCAGAAAAGATGGCGTTAGAAAATCAATGGAATCATATGTATCTGACTAAAGGTGTATATTCTGTTGATATGAAGGATCTGGAAGGAAAAATTGATCTTATAAAAGAAAAAATTATCCAGAAAGACATAGCTAATGCTAAAATAAATTATTAGGAAGCTTCACCGAAGTCTTTTCCTATCGCTACGTCAACTACACTTGGAACTTTTAGTTTCACGCAACCCTCCATCACTCTCTTTATTTTATTTACATCCTCATCATTAATCAAATTAAAACACAATTCATCGTGTATTTGCAAAATGGGAGTAAAACCATTTTTATGACATTCAACCACTGCTTGTTTAGTTTGGTCAGCAGCTGAACCTTGTATTAATCTGTTTAACGCCTTATATGTAAAAGCTCTTTTAATATTGCTAGATCCATATTTAGCTGAAGCATTCTCAAACCGCTCGGGTGTATGAACACCAAAATCTTTCGGTTCCCACATTTCAAAACGACATTTACGACCTAACTTAGTCCTAATTACACCTTCTGAATTTGCTTTTTGCATACATCTATCAGATAACATTTTAACAAAAGGAGCTCTTTTATTATATTTGTTTATTAATTCTTTAGCCTCATCGAAAGATACACCTAACATATTTGCCAGTTTGTTTTTGCCCATACCATACATAAGACCAAGTCCAATTGTTTTAGCTTGTTTACGATCTATGCCAACAAGATCAGCGACAGTTTGATGAAAGTCTGCGTCAGCGTTAGTGTACGCTTCAACTAACTCTTGACTGCCTTCGTAACCCTCACCAATACTTGCAGCATAGTGTACAACTAAGCGAGGCTCTTGTTGAGAATAATCAAAAGAACCCCACTTATGGCCTTCCTCAGGGAGAAAAAGGCCTCTGATTAAAGGACCGAAATCCTTATTCCTTGCAGGCAGCTGTTGTAAATTAGGATTAGACATACTTAGTCTTCCTGATACAGTGCCACCTGAATCTGAACGCAGTTGGTTTATTTCTCCGTGAATACGACCTTTGTGTTCGTATTTCATAATTGAATTTAAAAATGTATTGTGAAATTTATTTATCTCACGAGCCTCTACAATTAGTTTAGATATTTCTTGTTTTGAATTCATCAGCCAATTCTGTGTAAAGCTAGGCTCACCTGTTTTTGGTGTTTTTGGATAGTCTATACCTAACTTATCAAATGCAAATCCTATTTGTCTGGCTGCCCAAATGTCTACATCTTTGCCAACTAGTTTTTTTATATTACTTAATAGTGCTTTTTCTTTTTTACTAAAATCTACCTGTAATTGTTCAGCTTTCTCAACGTTTACTCTTATACCTTGCTTACGCATTCGAATTAATATAGGTAACAAATTTTTTTCTAACTCCCAAATAGTTTCAAGATTCTGTTGTCTTATCTCATGTTTAAATCGTTGCCACAGAAGGTACGTGAGCCGTGCATCTTGTTCCGCATAATATCCTACATGTTCAGCGGGCAGCTTCCACATTTCCATCTTAGGGTCAACACCATGCGCCTTAGCCGCTTCAATCAAGTCAGTTTCAGCTTTTAATTCTCCAATGTAATCTTTGGCTAGCGCATTCAATTTATAAGTATATCTATTCTCGTCTATTAGGGCGCCAGCTACCATAGTATCTATTATCTCACCCTTGACATCGATACCATATGCTTGTAACCAACCTACATCATATTGAGCATTATGAAAAATTTTGGTGCAAGGTAGACTACATACATCATGCATATACCGCATAACTTGTTCTTTAATTAAGTTACCACCACCAAAATGACCAAAAGGGTAATATCCTTGCCAACCCTCAGTTGCTACAGCAAAACCTATTATCTCACCAGCACCTGTAGCCCAACCTGCTCCAATACCTTTTGTTATACCATCATCTCTAGTTTCTAAATCTATGGCAATTTCTTTTGCATCAGATAAATCTCTGTAATCACTAGGAGCTGACCATATGTGTTTTTTAAAATTAAATGTTAGTTGTAAACTAGTCATAGTCTCTTTCAATGATCATTTCTAAATAATGAATTGCTTTTTGTATATCTTCTTTGCCGTTTTTATTTCTATGCCTACAAACATACTTTATTACGTTGCCTTCTGCAAATAGTAACTTGTTTTCATTGATAAATTTTGAAGGTTGTATTTTAAAACTTTTATAATGCTTACCACCTTTTTCCCATATACTCATTTTTTCTCCTGCAAATACACAAAATAATCTGAACCAATAGGATAGTTATATTTATAGTCTGTGGATAAAATATGTAAAGTGTTTTTTGCTCTTGTAACCCCTGTATAATATACCCTTTTTTCGTCTGATTTTTCAGATATATTCTTATTTCTAAATGCAGAAGGCCAATTAGTTTTTGAATATATTAACACATTATCAGCTTCACCACCTTTTACAGAATGTATTGTATCTATTATTATTTGAGGTTCTGCGTTAAGTTGCCTAGCTCCGTATCTTTTTAACAACCTAATAAAATAAGTTATTTGCTCAGGTTTAAAATTACGTTGTAATATTTCCCACCAAGGTTTATCTTTTGATTCATCTGGTAAATCTAAACCACACCAATCTTTTAAACCTTTGAAATCATACTCTTGATAATCAGGTAAATTATGCCAAAACTTATCTCTTCTAAAACTTAAGTCTTGCAGCTCCCTAATATACTTATACATAAGCTCAGCTTCTTTCTTGTTTATCTTTTTATTTTTAGAAATTTTTGTCCAGGCTTTAATAGCCGCCCACTGTTTGATGTCAAATGATCTGTTGCCCCTATTATCACCATAGTATAAGCCTGCATCTTTAGCACACATTCTAAGTTCGTTAACAGTTGTGTTTACTCTACCAAGTATGTACCAAGTGCCAGGCAATTTACCTATTGGAACTTCATTGAAATTTAGATATCTTTTTACAGCTCCATCTTTTTGCAAAGCTTCATAATCCTTCTCAACACTATCTAATATACCACGTCTTATTATTTGTGAGAAATGATGTATGGCTTCACCAAACCTTCTAGTCTTTCTTAATATGACTTTGCGTCCTGGAAAATAAGTGGTGAAATATTTAGGGTCAGCTCCATTCCATTTATAAATACCCTGATCATCATCACCAGCTAAATAAATTCTTTTTACTTTTGAACACATTTTATATATTACTGACCACTGTAAAGGTGTAAAGTCTTGAGCTTCATCTAAAATTAATATCTCTAGTGGAGGAAAGTCAACTTCATCAATTGATCTTTCAATCATATCTGTAAAATCTATAAAGCTGTCTTTTTTGTAATTTTCATACGTGTTAATTTTTCTTAAAAATATATCAAGACTATCTCTTTTATAAGATTCTTTCTTATAAATTAAACGTGGATCCGTCATCATATTTCTTGCTTTGTCATAGATACCAAGAGACCAATCTTTATATGTAAAATTATCATCTGATAAACGACCATCTGAAGATTTTATTATTTTAGCTTGTAGTGCATAATCAAGCATACAATTCTTTGGATCAAAAACCTCTTCCTCAAAATAACGCCTACAATATTTATGTAGTGTTTTAAATCTTTGAAAGTCATCTTCTGTATATTCTGTAAAAGTTGCTAAAGCCCTATCCCGTGCTGTATTTACGGCTTTGTTTGTAAAAGATATGAAGGCTATGTCTTTAGGATGAACCCCCTTGGCAAGATGTTTTTTTAAAACACGTTCAATAAGAGTATAAGTTTTACCTGTACCAGGTGGTCCGAATATTTTAATTGTCTTTTTGTGTATCAGCTTGTGCTTGTGCAGGTCTGAATTTGTCGTGATAGCTATCATCCATTTCACTTTCTGTTTCTTTTGTTTTTGGTTTCAAAGCCTGGTGGTTTACAAACTCTGGCATCTCTACATTCCATACATTTTTCTCGCCTTCGTGGTAATCTTTTCTTTTACAACCAAGCAATCTAAGAGCATCAGCTGTCGTGTTAAATACTTTTGTAGCATTCTTTTTTATAAATTTATCTAATGTTAGTCTTTTAAAATAGCACACATTTGACTTACTATCTAATACCACATAGCCATCTTTAAGTTTGTCAAACTTGTCTTGTTCTATATGTGATTCAAAGAAATCCTTTAGTAAAGAATAGCGTTCTTCTTCAAGTGTGTCTGCGTAGACATGTTCTTGACTTTCTTCAGCTTGATCTACGATGCCTTTCATTAAAAGTTCAAAAGGACTAGGACCTTTTCTAGGTTTGGGTAAAGTTAGCCAATAAACCCTATGTCTTAGTAGCTTAACCCTAAAAGATTTTTCGTCTTTCATATCCTCCGGTGTTACAGATATATGTTGACCTTTGTAATCAAACTCATACCAAATGCTTTTTGTATCTTGTATATATTTTATATTTTCAAACTGATCAATAATTTCTGGTACTGCTTCACCGATTCCTAAACTTCTTGTTTTACATAAATCTTTATTGCAAATGGGCTGATATTCAGGATGTTTTGGTGGACATTGAAACTGGTAACCACCTTTTGACACAGACTTTGCTAGCGCTATTACTTCAGACGTGGGTAAAGGCTTTGCAAATATTTGTGTATTTCGAGCAATAGCTATTTGTTCAAGCTGTTGTACTGATAAAGATGAATCTTTTTTGGATTCCAATACTAAAACATTAAACAAAAAATTATTGCGGTTAGACCCACTCCAACCCTCTTGTATTAGTTTTTGCACACAGGGTGGATAGCTGCTCCATTGTGACTCAGCTTCATATTCCCTGACCTTCAAACCATAAAAGTCCTGCGGAGCTAACATTTTTTCCATAGCCAGTTCAATAAATCTACCAACCATAACTGGTGTATTATTATCGTCAAAAGCAAATTCCATTGATGCATTTACATTATGATAAGGCATATTTACTGCTTTATTACACGGAAATATTTCTTGAGCCAAAAAATATTGTTGATTTATTTCACCAAGTTTTTTTACTACCTTATCAACTTCAGCGAAATCACTAAAAAATACAAATATGTGTAGTCCACCAGACTTTGATTTTACTGGCACGAAAGGTAATTTATATTTTTTAATAATTTCTACATACTTTTTTTCTGAATAATCTTTATAATTATTTGGATCTACATCAATACAACCCCACTTACATTGACCATCAATCTCAGGTTTTAATCCAACTCTGAGCTTGCCTTCAAGGTGTTGTTTCCATATGGCGCTGGTCACTGGTTCGTGTATCGTGATATATTCAGCAGACTTCTTGCCCCTCTCATCGTCCTCTCCCGTAAGAGAGGACTTGAGATAACGAGTGTTGTCACCTTTAAAAAGTGAAAATAGTTTTTCTTCCATTAGAAGGGTACGTCTCCACTTTCTTTAGGCTTTGTTTCGTTCATAGCATTTTCTTGACCGAAATCAACTTTACCAAAGATTTCAGATGACTTAGCGCCTTCGTAAAAATCTTTTGTAACTTGTAAAGTTTTTTCATAGTCAGCTATAATTTTATCAAACTCACATACCCAACCATACCAAGAGTTTTGTGAATTAGACTCTTTTGTCGTAGTTAGTTTGTAAGCTGTTGCCCAAGAAGGTGGACAGAAAAAACCATTTTTACCTTTCATTCTTCTTGATTGAATCATAGAATTCCATAGTTTAGATTTTTTCTTTTGCGTAGATTTCATAGTAATTAAAGCACTTTCAACAGGCTCATAATCTTTGTTCAATATATAAACAAAATGATTACCTGTGTCTTCGATGTAATTACCATTTTCTAATCTATCTTTGCCATCATCACCTCGTGACGTTTGTCTTAAAATAGATGGATCAGTATGTATGGCAATAGGACGTCCCGGAGAATCACCCCTATCTTTCCACTCATTGAAAGTATTTATATATAAACACGGAACAACAATTACTCCATCTTTACCTTTATATAAGGACCCTGTGATTTCATTATAGATATCACCTTGTCTTGCTTTTTCGTTAAATTTACCATCACTTTCATCAAGCACTGGTGAGTTAGAATAAAGAATTTTAAGAATAGGAAGCTTAGTATCACGAGCTGTGATATTTTCAGCACCTTGTCCTGCAAATTCTTCAAGAGCAGATACAGATTGTACTGCGTTTTCTTTTTTCGTTGCGACTTGGTTCATAATTATTTTTCTCCTTTTATATTAGTCTTGTTAGCAACATATACTCCAAAAAGATCCATAGGAATATTATGACCATTCTGTATTTGCTCTTTAACAAATGCTTTTAGTGTCATAGGTTCTACTTTTTCCTTTTGAACTACATTATGTCCTGCTTCTTTAAGATCGTGAAAGACACTCCGAGCGGCATTGTCCTCAGACTTTCCAAAAGTAACAGTTACATTATTTTTAATAATATCCCCATATCCGTTATCACGAAGCCAAGTATAAGCTTCACCTTGTTTAGATACAGGAATTTTTGCAGCATATTGTGGCTTTACCTCAACAGATGATCCATCTGCTAATTTAAGCATTGATACGCCAGCTTGTTGCATTAAGTTAGGGATTTCTTGTTCAGAAAGCAAACGTGCTTCGTTTTGAAGGGTTTTTAAATGTTCTTCACACTTTGACATTTGTTCCTGAAGTCCCAATAACTTATTGCAAGATTGTGCGATGTCTTTAGTGACATCTGTGTCTACCTTGATTCGGGTAGATTCTGCTTCTAAGTCCATAAGAACTCCTTTCCAATATATGTTTAAAATTTATCAATTGACTTGTCAACAAATATTTAATATAAACTTATAAATATATGGGATACGACTATAAAACCAAACCTTTTGAACATCAAAGACAAGCTTTAATTGAAGGTGCAGATAAATTTAATTATGCATATTTTATGGAAATGGGCACGGGTAAAACAAAAGTTTCGATTGATAACGCTGCCTATTTGTATCAACAAGAAAAAATTAACGTCGTTTTGGTAGTGGCTCCAAACTCGGTTTATCGTAATTGGAAGGACGAAATAGACACTCATTGTCCTGTCGACACAGAAATTCGCATCCATAAATTAGACAAAAAATTTGCAAGGCTATCACAAAAATTAACATTCTTTTTAATAAATATAGAAGCATTTTCTCGTAAATCTGGTGAAAAAATTGTTACAGATATTATAAATGAATACGCAGATACTGCAATGGTCATCGTCGATGAAGCTACCACTATTAAGAACAGACAAGCAAAAAGAACAAAAACAATTACTAAATTATGTAAATCTATAAGATATAAGAGAATATTAACAGGTTCACCTGTGACAAAATCACCACTCGATTTATTTAGTCAATGTGGTTTTCTTAACCCAGACCTGTTAGGTATTACAAATTATTATGCATTTAGATCACGTTATTGTGTGATGAAAACTATTGGTCTAGGGTCAACAGGCAGACAATTTAGCTTGCCTTTATATTTTACCAACCTTGATGAATTAGAAAAAAAACTTAAAACTTTCTCATATCGTGTAAAAAAACAAGATTGTCTTGATTTACCAGACAAAGTATATGAAAAAAGATATGTTGATATGACAGGTGATCAATTAAAAGTTTATACACAACTTAAAATGTTTGCCCGTGCTGTGCTTGAAGATAAAGAAGCCAGCTATACAAATAAATTAACAGAAATAATTAAATTGCATCAAGTCTGTTGTGGTTATATGGTTACAGATGAAGGTGTAAAACAAAGTTTGGAAGATCCAAAACTTGATGAGTTGTTAAGAATTCTTGAGGAGATTGATGGTAAAGTAATTATTTGGGCAAATTATGTTCATAATATAGAGACTATTATTAAAACGTTACAGGACAAATTTGGAACAATGTCAGTTGTATCCATTTATGGTAGTGTGCCTGTTGAAGCTAGGACTTCAGCTGTAAAAAACTTTCAGGGAAATAAACACGTTCGTTTCTTTGTAGGAAATCCAACAACAGGTGGTTATGGTCTTAACCTTACAAAAGCTAGCACAGTAATTTATTATAGCAATAATTATGATCTAGAAGTAAGACAACAGTCAGAAGATAGGGCCCATAGAATAGGTCAAAACAATAAAGTAACGTATATAGATATTTTAGCTAGGTCGACCATTGACGAGTTTATTATTAAAGCATTAAACAAAAAATTTAAGATTAGCGCTCAAACGTTAGGTGAAGAAGTATTAGAATATTTGTAAAACTTTTCTACCCTGTCCATCCACTTATCTTCATACTCAGATAACATATTTGTATTCATCTTAAATTGTTGATATTGCAGGTCTTTTGTGCATATACAAATTAAACCTTGTTCAATAGGACCAAAATTTAATTTATGAGCTAAAGAATATGCAGCTATCTGATAATAATAGTCCTCAATCCATTCTTCTCTTTTTGGTTTGTTAGCTTGCTTAAAATCCACTATCGTAGATTTATCATCATATACACCAACCACATCAGTCATTCCTGCCCATCTATCTTTGTAAAATAAACTCACTTCGGTACCATATACCTGACTAAATCGGTCAAGATTAGAAACTATTGTATGTGCCATCATACGAGGTAAAACACCATCTTTAGAAAGGTTGATATATCCTATTCCATTTAAATATTGTTCTAATACATAATGCATTTCTGTGCCTCTTTTAGATGCTTGGGCCGTGATCCGTGCAGCTTCTTGATATCCTACACGTTCTCTCCATGCATCAAGCGATCTTCTTTTTTCTTCGCTTTGTGTTTTGTTTAAAATAGTTGTGACAGATGGTATTTTAAACTCACCAACATTGTAAGTTCTACCTGACTCTTCATCATTTCTTGAATATTCTTTATAACTGTACTTTTTATTTATAGTAAAGCCAGATACTTCGAATTGTTTATTCTTTTTCGTTATCTGCATATAGATTATTAAAGGTAGTTTCCCAATCCATATAGCTATCATGTCCTTCAGCACTGTGTGTCCATTGACTCGGTATAAAATCAGGAGCTCCCTTCCCTGTAACCCACATAGCTGGTGATGTAACTCTGACTCTATTATTAGGTAAAGCCACAATGCAGCCTTTCCAGGGGCCACTTGTTAATTCAATAACGTGTGATTGTTTATGTTGAGCAGGGTCATCAGCTATTTCTGATCCAGTATAATCAACAGTAAAATAATACTTGCCAGTATAAAATTCTCCATCTATTTTACATTGCCATGGACTGCTTGAAGTTCTATCAAATTTTATCACCTCGAAGTTACGCGCTGAACAATCCCATGGTTGTGCCAGATGAGTTTGAAGGGGAGGAGGAAATATATCCAAAGGTTCATCTGCCACAAGAGCCGTTATAGGCATTCGTGCCCACATTGCTCCACCATGCGGATTTTCAAGTCTATTCTCTTCGTCTTCGCAACCTGTAAAAATGACCTGAAAGCTTAAGCACCTATCAGGGATACTGGTAACAGCACAAGCAAGTGCATGAATGTACTCGCCCTGATATTTTCTGTGATTGTGTGTGAATTCTTTTCTTACCCATACTTTAAAATAGGGTATGTTCTTAATAAGATATGCCATACCCTATAATAAATATAAAATAATACTAAGCAAGAATTTATTTTATTTTTGTGACCTTGAAACCTTTTTTCTTTAAAGCCGATTTCATAGCAGCTACACCCATACTAGCTTTAACCATTTTAGCTCCGCCTTTAGCGTAACCTTTGGACTTCATCATTTTTCCGCCCATAGCTTTCATCATTTTACCTGATTTAGCTTTCATCATTTTAGCTCCACCCTTAGCGTAACCTTTAGACTTCATCATTTTTCCGCCCATAGCTTTCATCATTTTGGCTCCACCTTTGGCATAGCCTTTTGATTTCATTTTTTTTTGCATTATTATCTCCTTATAAGGTTTATTAGTTAACTAGATGTATTTTAATGGTTTTTAGCTAGGTAGTAAAGGTCATCTTACATAAAATCTTTGCGTGTACGGCGCTTAAAATCGGTCGTTTTTTGCCGGTTTACAACTATTTTGTCAACATAAAGTAATTTATACTAAATATAACTATGATAGCAATAACACCTAAAGCAAGACCAGCATATGTTAAAAACTGTAATAATTCAGCTCGTTCTCTTTGTTTTTTTGCTTTAGCTATCTGTCTTTCTTTTCTAACTTTTGCTCGAATGGCTACGAACTCATTCCACATATTAATATTTCCGTAAAGCATAAACACTTCTCTTAATTGCTCTTCCATTTGATGAACTTTTTGAATTTTAAAAAATGTGTCTAAAGCTTCTTCGTTTGAAGATGTAAACCAACTGGCTTTTTGTTTTTTATGTTCCTCTTCAACATTTGTCATTTGATTAACAAATTTTATTATCTGTCCTGAAACGTCAGTCAATTGTTTACCAACCTCAACACTAGATTTTATTGCGCTAAAGGCTGCTGTTGCTATCGTTATTGGATCCATGCTACAAGCCCTATTATTGTTATGATTATTGTGAGCATACCACTCATTAACCAAAATAACAACTTGTCTACTTTTTCACCAAGTTTATCAATGTCTTCGTGAATGTGGGCTAGATGATTCTCTTTTATTGTTTTTACATCTCTTTTAACACCCTCAATGTGTCCATACAAAGATATAATATGTTCTTTAGTCGTTCTTGGCTCAGGCATTGTTTTGTTTCCTCTGACTTAACATTTGTAAAGTAGGATCATTAGGAAATAGAGATGCAAACAATCCTTGTCTTTGCATACCTGTTGCAGCTGGCTGCTGAGGCGTGGTCATTTCTTCTTGTCTTGGTGCACTAGGAGCACTTTGTGCAAGTTGCATAGCTTGAGGATTTCTGATCATCGCATCTAAGCTTACATTTCTTACGGCACTTTCATTATCAGCATCACGCACTGCATCTGTGAATGCTCTTGCTTTAATACCACCAGCAAGTATTTCATCATACTTTGCTCTATCTTCTAAAGATGAATTCTGATAAAGGTGCACATCAGGAAACATTTTTTTAATTTGATTAGGTGGTAGATCAGACATTTTCATAGCTGTGTTAGGGACCATAGTTCTTACTTTGTTTGAAAGATAATCTCTTATTTGTTCTGCTGTCATAGTATCAGGGTCTATAGGAACTTCATCTTCTGAACTTTTAAAATAATTTAATAAAATTCCTAATGATCTTCTTTTTGATGGTGATAAATATTTACCGAGCGGTTGAAGAGGATCAATAAAAGGAGCATCTTTAAAAGAACCTTTACCAAGTCGAGCTAATCTTTCATCAGGTGTGTAAACATCTAGTAAAGCTTTCATATATTTAGGGTTTGATACCAAACCACCAACACCTCTTAATAATAAAGGAGTCAAGATTAGACCCATAAAACCAACTCCTAGACCACCTGTAAAAGCACCTATGGTACCAGCTGTTAAGGATAAACCTGTCAAGCCAATTCTTCGAGTAAGGAATCGGCTACTCTCACCAATAGACTGGGAATTAAATCTTTCTACAACATCTAAAAAGTCTTCTAAATCTTTTAATTGTTTTGCACCCTTTTCACCAGTGCCAAACAATATTTGTAGTTTTTCTCTACCTGCTTGATTTACACTGCCGTCAGCATTATTTAAACCTAAATTTTTTCTTAAAACATCCATACCTTGAAATTCACCTAAACCTTCTGGTGTTAAGTTTACTTCTATTTGTTCTTTGGTAATTCTTTCTACATTATTAGCCATAGTCTTTTCAGCTTGAATTTCTTTAAGTTTTGCAATATCAGCCACTCCTGCAGCATCCAATACTTCGTCAGCAAACACACCTCGTGCCATACCTTTTTCTTGTAGATCTTTAAATAATTCCAAGTTTCTAGCTAGAGTTTCATCAGGTTGTTTTGCAAAAGATTTAAAAAATGCATCATAAATAAATCGTGAAGTAAGTTTGTTCATAAAGTTTTCACCGACTTTAATTTGCTTATCTACAACTTTACCATCTGGTAGAGTTTCTTTTACTGTACGAGTAAAACCTTTATCAGTCGCTCCCACTAAAAACCTAAGTTCATTCAACGCTTCAGGTGATCCATCTCTTAAAATACCTGTAATCACAGAGTCAAACATTTTACTAGGCACTTGTTTTGCCTCTCCCATAACACCTAGTTCAGATTTGGCTGAAAAAAGATAGTCACCAAATTTTTTTAATTCTTTAGCTGTCATACTTTCAAAAGGTGATGTAATTGCAGAATACATATGAAATTTGTTTATTAATTCATTTCCAAAAACTTCAAGATTTTTAGCTGAATCTTCCATAAATTTATTTTTTTCAGCAGCGTTCGCAAATTGTTTTCCAGCAAAATCTGGACTTTTTTGTAATATTTGTTGTTGAACAGCTGGCTGTCCTACAGATCCAAGATCTTGTTCCAGACCTCTTCTTAGTCCTGTGGCTGCTTGTAGTATTGATCTGTTGTTAGGTGACATTTTCACAGACTTATTTATATCTTTTCTAAGTTGTAAATATTCTTTTGGTGTAAGAAAAAATTTATCATCAAATATACCTTGATCTGCAAATTTTAAGAACAAAGCATTGACAGGGTCGTTTTTAGCTAACATTTTAAAAAGTCTTTTATCTTCGTCTAAACCTAATTTACCAATTTCAAAATCTTTTAGATCGCCCATATATTCTTGAGCCATTTCTCTTAATTTGGTAGTTGGTATCATTCTTGGATTACCCATAGCATCGGCTTCATTTTTCAGTTGTTTGAAACCCTCATCAATCAAATTCATGTATTGTATGTAATTGTTATCTATTACATCTAAAGCCTCATACCCTAAGATGCGAGCCGTGGTCACAGGTGCAAAGTTTTCTGCAAACTCAAACATAGCTTCACCTACTTTTTTTTCTTGTGGTGCTCTTTGTCTTTTACCAACCACTGCAACACCTGGCATAATACCAAGAGTTTCAAAATACGTTTTAATAAAGTTACCGAAGATACCACCCTCTTTTGCAGCTTGACCTAAATTTAAATTAATACCATATTTTTTTGCTAACTCACCAACTTCTTTTGATTCTGGTGTACCTGTTGATGTAAGTTTCTTTGCAAAAGCTTTAGCTGTAATACCTGCCCCTTCAGCAAAAGCGTTCATACCACCTGCCCACAATAAAGAGTTTTTAGCTGCCTCCATTGCATTTGCTAATGTTCTTTGTACTGGAGATAATTTATCTTTTTCATTCTCAGCTACATCAGCTAGATCATATTGAACACCAACTGCAAAATCTTTTTGTAAATTATTTACTGTGTCAAAAGCAGTAGAACCCGCAGCTGCTCCTAAAGCTCCACCAGTAATAGATTTTAATTCTGTTTTTGTAGCTTGTGTTGCACCATATTTTAAGAAATCATCAGTTTTTCTAACTGCATTTCCCAGTGTACCTACAGTTCTAGCAAACATTCTACCTAACATTCCAAAACGTTTCACCATAGGTATCTTTTCAAGTTTAGATGCTAAATCAGCAGTTTTTTGAACAAAACCTTTTCTATAATTTACACCAAATTGTCTACTTGTTTCTGGATTAAAGGCATCAATAAGCTTTTGTCTATCCATAATATAAGGTATGAAAGAGCCAGCTACATCTCCAAAAGTTTCAAAGCTAGCTTTTTCTGTCATTACTGTGCCAACACCAGGTAGTGTAACACCAGGAACTGTTTCTTCTTCTTGCTGTATGCCTTTAGCAATATCTTTTTGTGCAGACTGTCTTACGCCTTGGTATTGACCAACTCCAGAAAAGTTTTGTAACACTCCGCCTTTGAAAGCTTGATCTATAGCTTGCAATTCTTCTTCACCATACTGTGAAGGGTCAAACTCAAAGTTGTCGAAAGACTTTTGTAATTCTGCTATGTTCATGATGTAATTAAACCTTTACGTTTTAAATTTTCAATTATATCAGCTTCAGAAGGTATATTTTCTTGTTTTATACCTTGCTCATCTAAAGTTTTTATCACCCACTCATTATCTGGAAAAGCTCTCATAATCACATTTGGATCACCACCATACTGTAAATATTCTTCAAATTTTTGTGCCATAACTGTCTCCATATCTCGTGAAAACTTTTTGTAGTTTTCTTTTATGAGTGGTCTTGCTTTAAATAAAGGAAATATCTCTGTTCTTTTTTCGGCAGAAGCAATATCTGACAATGCTAATCTATCCCCTGCTTTGTTTGCATGCGCAATAACGTATTTCATCCTCTGTTCCATTACCATTAATGAAGATAAAGCTTCAATTTGAGTTCTATCTGTTCTGTCTAATTTAAATGTTGAGGTCCTTGATTTGACAGCTTT
>CESX01024005.1_pt1 | contig 23106 bp, 4 predicted proteins | sample 326941 | NCBI WGS metagenome assembly CESX01 (sample SAMEA2622357, study PRJEB7988) | marine metagenome | isolation source: saline water (ENVO:00002010), including
GATCAAGCCTTTGATAACACCGAAAGAGATTGGACGGAATACGTTGCAGGTTTAGATCCAGCAGAGAGAAGAAAATTAGATAGAGAAGATTATATTCAATACTATGTAGATAGCGGAGCATTAGATGGTTTAGTTAATATTGATCCTAATAATTATCGAGGCGTTGCTGAGTTAAACGAGGCTAGAGAAGAGGCTTTAAACAAAGCTAAAAGATTGCAAGCGGAAATTGAAAGAAGGGGAAATGCTTTTTCTAATAAACAAAATAATGAAAGAGCCCAAGAAAGAGATAGGTTAGAAAAATTAAATGAAGAAGAGTGGAACGATAGATGGAGTACAGCGACTCCTGAATTTAAAATAGAAAATATTGATGAGTACGTAAAAAGAAAAAGTCTGGCTCGTGAAAGAGAGTTAGGTGCGGGACTAAGCACCGATGAAAAGAATAACGAAAAGTTTGATATACTACAGGATCTTTTAGAAAACGGCATTAAAGATATTAGGCAGTTTACAAGTTTAGCAAAAGATTTTGGTATTGATACTATTGAAGGCTTGTCCGGTGCAGAAGCATTTGAACTTGTAGCTCGAAGAGGATTGGAAAGATTCGGTCTTGGAGAACAGTTTGAAGGTGAGTTTGAATACACTCAAGAACAGTTTACAAACGCTGGTGATCGTTTTATAGCAGACATAGCAGATAGAGAAGCTAAACTTCGTACCTTTATGAACCGACGAGATAAACCTAATCTCTATGAAGTACAGGCTATTCAAGAAGAAGTTGGAAATATTGATGGTGATAAAGACGCTTATGCAGCAGCAAAGGCTGAAGGCAGAGAAGCAGAATTTTTATCTAGCCTTGGATTCTTAGGAGATCCTGCAGATTTTGATGGCAGATTAGGCAACATGTTAGAATCGGAAGATTTTGCAACCTTTGAAAAAGAACTAGGACAGCTTACAGCCCAAAACTATGAAGACAGTTGGAATAAACAAATTAAGAAAAAATTAAAAGATGATTTAGCTGCTCTTAATCGAGGCGAAACTCCTAGCGGATCTTTAACATTTATGGATTGGTTAATGACTTCTAACTATAAACCTAGTTACTTATCGGCAAGTTTATCTGCATTAGATGAAGATGTAGATTTTATAGCAGATTTTATAGAGATGGATATAGAAGAAAGACAAACAGCTTTAGCAGATAGACTAGAAGGTAAATTAGCAACCCCTGATGTAGACATTCCTATCTTAACACAAACGTTAGGAGATGCGTTAGAGGCTCAAAGAAATAAATTTAATGGCGACCAAGATTCAGCAAGAAGAGAATTTGCAGCACAACAAGCAGCTCAACAACAAGAAGCAGAGAATCAAAAATTAAGAGATGAAGCAGGAAATAATATCAATAGAAATGGTCTGGATATTTTTTCATATAATAATAAACTCAAAGATACAAATCATATGGGTAGAGCAAAGAAAACTATTTATGATAAAGTTATGCCAGATATTTTTTCTCGTTTCTGGAATGCTTTAGGTAATAGGCAGTTGCCAAGTGCCTTATATAATCCTACAGATCCAGCTGGTGTTGTTATAAATACAATTGTAGGTAGTGAAGGATTTCAAGACGCTTTAACTGCCTATGCATCAGGAGACTTAACGGCATTAGGAACTTATATTAATGGTTTAGAACTTCCTGCACAAGATGAAGCAAGTATAGTTGAGGTTCTTGATATTATGACATGGGAAAACTATACAGATATTAATGGATTTACAATTAAAGCAAGAAAGACTCGAGCTGGTCAATTGTTACAAGCACAGTTGCATGGCATGATAATTGCTAGTGAAGGCAGGGAGTACGCTGTTGATGGTGCTGATTTAACTCCTTTTACTTATACATTTAAACTTCCCCAAGAAGTTAGGTCATCTGTAACAAGTCAAATCTTAAACAATGAACTTGACGGATTACAAATTGCAGATGGTGTTGACGAGGCTGAAAGAAATACATTAAGAACAGTAACCGAAACCGCTATTTCTATTGCTAGAGAAAGAGAAATGGCTAGGATTGGTGATGGCCCAAATAAGGCTGCGGCACGAGCACAAGCTGCTACTGTGTTTAATGATTCTGGATATGTCCAAAGTACTGATTTTATTAAAACATTAGAAAGTTTAGGTATGAGCAGAGACGGTGCTGTTTCTGCTCAGCTATTATACAGCATTATGCCTAACTTTGATGAAACAAATCTGTCTAGATTAAAGCCCAATGAACGAGAATTTATTACTAAATTTTCTAGTTTTTTAATATCGCCCAATCAAGGTGGTATTTTTATTACTAAAGATCCAAATTATCAAGACAATGAGGGTGCAGCAAGAAATTGGTTTGCTCAGACAATGGAGAAAGCAGCTCAAGAAGGCATAGAGGTTAATTCAGTTGATCGACTTAATATGCTTATTCAATGGTCTATGGGTAAGGGTGATTTTATTGGTCAATCATTAAGTGGACAAGAGAATGAGTTGTACACAGAAGAAGAACTTAAAGAAGCCCTTCTTCCTCACCTTCCTGATGGAATGGCAGAGCGAGATGACTTAGGGGAAATGGCAGAATTTGCATTTCAAACTTTTAATAATGCACAACCCTTACAAGGTATTAATGCTTTTGCTATCTTACGGTCTGTGCAAAAAATGCCGGGGACAAAACCATTTGGTACTGATGCTCCACCAATTGGTGCATTAATGGATATGGCATTTAAACCCTATGACCTTCCCGGCGAAAGAAGATACGAAGCAGGAACCAATAGAATTTTAACAACCTTTGTTCCCCGTGCAGGTACAAGAGAAGTTCCCTTTGGAGGAACAATGTCTTACAGTGCTTCTGATGCTTTAGGCTCTGCTGCAATTACTGATGCAACGCAGTTTATTGAAAGTTATATTTTAAATCCTATAAACCAACAAAACTATGGAAGTTCAGGATTAACCTTAGCACAACAACAAGGTTTAATGTTAAGTTCTAAAGACCTTGCAGCAGAAATAGATAGAAGATCTGCTTCAGGTTATCCTGTTGATTTATTATCAGCAACTATTTCTGCAGAAATGTTAATGGAAGAGTATGCTGGTCGACCTTCAAAATTACTTGACTCCATTAGAGCGGGAGCTCCTAGTGGTTTTCCTATGCCTGAAAGCTATTTAGACTTTGATGGTATTGGTGGATTAGTTTATGTCCGTAGTGGGTTTGGAACAGATACTGCGGAAGAGAATATGGCCTTCAGAACTAAAGAAGGTGATAGGTTCTTTAGTATTCCTGATACTAATCCAATGGGAGAAATTGCGCCTAATCAACAGTTTATTCAAATTGGCAATCAAACAAGAGTTTTAACTCTGGGCCAAATGGGTATGGGCGATCAGGATAATATTTCATACATTGGTGAAAATAATGCTACGTTGCCTAGCCAGTTAGCAGAAGTTAGCCATTTAGTTAGAGATGCTAAACGAGGTACGGAGGGCATTCCTTTCTTGGGTAGAAATAGATATGGATTTGATACTCCCTTAGCTAATATGTCAGAAGCAGATCAAAGAGAAGTTTTAGAAAGAGCTGAGATTAATTATAACAATACAGTATTAGAAACTTTAGGAGATCTAGGTTATATTCGTCTTAATAAAGATGGTGTCCCGGCTATAGAAAAAGATGCTATACCTGCTTCAGTTCTTAAAGCCAATGGTGTATCTATTGGTAATATTCCTGAAGATCATTTGGTTGGTATGGATGTAGCTATGGCTATGATTCAACAACCTTTAATACTTCGTATTGAATACTTAAAACATTTGCTTGGTGCGGAGTCATCAGATATGAAGGCAATGATCCAACAGGATACTTTAGATACAGCAGGTATACCAAGAACAGCAAGCATACTTGAAACTACAATACCTTCTGTAGGTAATTTTTTCATGGATCGTTCAAGTTACGAACTTATAGATGCTCCGGGTAGGCGAGATGCAACTGGTGTATTACCTACAGGACAAGCATTAAAATCTCAAAGATTAGCTCCTGTGTATCAACCAATTGATACTGTTTCTTTTTATGAAGGGTCTGGTTTAGATAGTCGCGATAAAGGTAGACTTGAAAATGTTATTAATCCAAGAGAATATTTATTTGGATTAACTGGCGCTACAAAAAAAGCTGTTGGAGTAGCTTCAAAAGCGATTGGGTATGCAATAAGCCCACTTGCTACTGAGACAAACGTAGCTGGTTCTCTAAGTCGGTACCTTAAACAACTTGGCAGAGATAAAATAAGTGCTGTACCTACTCGACGTTTGCCTTTCCCGTCAGCGTTCTCTTTAACGCCTGATAACTTATTTAGTATTCGTGTTCAAACATTAGATTCTAATGGCAATAACGTACGCAATCAAGCAGTTTTACCTCCTACTCCTGATTACCAAAGAATGGGTATAGGAGTACTGAATGAAGATCAACTTGATGCAATTGATTTTACATCCGAAGCATTACAACGTGCATTACAAATATCTAGTTTAGGGCGAGTTTCTATAGAAAACGAAGAAGACTTACGGGCTAATCTAGCTCGTTTTTTCAGAGGAGGTAATTAATGGGATTAGCAGAGAGAAGATTATTTGAGCTTGAGGATATTAAAGATGTATCTCGGCAGCTTCGCAAAAAGTTTTTGGCCGACGGCGGTCTTTCTTCTGATGAACGGGCAGCACGAAGAGATTCGCAAGGGCGAAACTTAGCATCTGATATCCTTGAAAGAAACTTCTCTTATGACGAATACTCATTAAATGCACAAAGAGCCGACGCTAGAGAAGCTGCAACTATGGGGCAGCAGCAGTTTGGCAGAATGAAAGACAATATACAAATGGCTAAGGGCTTAGGTCACAAGGATCCCAAGGGTGCTCAAGAGTACAATGACTTCCTGTACAAGACCGTTGCTCCTGATGCTAAGGGTCGTTTAAAGATCCAAGATGAAAGAACTATTGGATGGGCAGAAGCTTCTTCAGCTAGTTGGTTCTTATCAAATGCAGAGTTATCTCGAGGTATTACATCTCGTAATGCTAATAATATTCAAATTAATATGAATCTTATGCGTGGCGGTATGCGGGAGTACTTTGAAGAACAGGGTCTTACTACATATGAGGGAGACTCAGAACTTGAAGACAAATTAAATCTTACCGATATTGCAGGTGATGGCTGGAATATGAATCCATTAAACTGGGCAGAAAGTTTTGATGCTTTTGGTATTGATGGCTCTCCTGATTTACAAGCATTAAGATATAAAGATTCAACCTTTAATGCTGAATCCTATCTCTCAGAAATTGCACAAATTAACCCTGAGTTTTCTGGTTTGTTGTCAAGATCTGGTGTTGATATTAATGTATTAAAAGAAACAGGCAATGCTAATGAGTTTTGGTGGAACGTCAATAGAGGTATTGCTATGGTTGGTGCTGCTCATTCTATTGCTCACTGGAAAGAAACTGTACCTGCCTATCAAGAATGGGCAATGATGTCTAAAGACTTTGTTAGAGATTCTTTATTAAATGACCCTGACTTTGCAGGCGAACTTGTTATCAGTGGCGTTCTTGCTTTAGCATCAGGCGGTGCTGCAGTACCAGCTTTATTAGCTATGAACGTTGCTCGTCGTACTAATAAATTGAAAAAGACTGCACGGGCTGGGATTAAAGCTGCTCGATTAATGAGAAAAACAGCAAGAGCAGCTAATGCAGCTTTACCACAAAACTGGGGTTTGTCTATTGGCTATGGTCTTAGAAAAACAGCTGTTGGTAGATTCTTAAATGTAACTTCTGATGATTTTGTTGTAGATGGTTTAAAATTTGGTACAACCAGAAAGTATGGTTCAAAATTAGTTGGCTATACCATGGCAGAGCTTCCTGCGGGTTTTGTTGAAGAAGGTATTGCGGGTGCATACAATGCTTACGAACTAAACAGAACTCAGGTAGGCAGAGACGATGACCTATTTAAAGCTTTTGTAGATGAAGGTATTGCAGGTTCTTTAGTTAGAGCGTTTGGTATTAATCCTGCATTGCGTAGTATTAACTTTGGTATGCGATACTCGGGAGCTAAGGCAAATAAATATATTGTAGATAATTTTGGCAGTATGTTTGATGATGAAGCTGATGGAATGGGTTGGTCAAGAAACATTGGAGCATTCTTCCAAAGAGCCAGACAAATTACAACTCTTGATGATGTTAATTTCTTAGACAATGAGGTTGATGCTTTAGATGTTATGATTGCCTTAGACGAAATTGGTTTAACAGAAGCTGAAGCTATTGCTGAAATAGAAGGCACTACAATGGAGGAGCTTGTCAGTAAGCATCCTGCTCTCGCAGCTATTGCTACTATGTTGCAGTTTGATAAGGCTGGTAAAGTTATTGGACGAGAAACCAATGCTGATGGTACAAAGGGTGAGTTACGCCTTGTTAAATTAATTAGAGAAACAAGAGAGCGTGTTGCCCGCGACCAGTTGGGTATTGATCGTAGCGAAGATTTTACTGAAAATGCTGATGACTCAGATGACGTTAAGAAGTTTAAAGCAGAGCAAAGAGCTAAGATTGAAAATCAAATTAAAACTCAAACAGTTAGCAAAGATGAATTTAATCTTGCACTGATGGGAATGGTTTGGGGCAAGTTAGATTCACAAGCTAAGAGTGCATCTGAAGCACGAGCAGTAAGAGATGCTGCATATTTCCAAATGCAATTAAGAGCTTTAGCATTAGATAAGCAAAAAGAAATGCAAGCTTTACCGGAAAATAAAGGCAAGGAAGTTACTTTCCAACAGGCATTTGATTCCGTCTTAGATGATCCAGAATTATTGCTAAAGATGGATTCAGGAGGAATTGCTAGGGAATTAGATCAAGTTATTGCGGCTGAACATCCTGATTTGTTTGATACTATTACAGACGAAACAACAGGTGAAGAATATCAAGTACCTAAACAAGATACAGAAGATAGAAAGTTTAGTGAAGAAGTTGCTACTCATCGCAGATCAGTAAACTATGATACGCAGATAGCTGCAATTAAAGCACACAGAAAACGATTAGGTATTGTTAAAGATGTTAGGTTTGAAATTGATAGAGCTTTAACAGAAAAAGCAAATACAGTATTTAAAGAGTTAAATGATAAGATTAATCATGAAGCTAGTTTTAACACAATTCGAGAATTTGTTTTAGCTAATAATAATAGAGATACAATTATTATTGATGAAGGCAAAGGTGTTAATCAAGATATTGAAGATGCTGATATTATTGAAGTAGAGATTCAACTTAGAGGCCATAAGAATCCTGTAAAGTTAACTGTTCGTAGGCCCGGAGCTTTTGATGCAAAGAGAAAAGGTCTAAAGCTTAAAACTGTTAAGGTTAATGTACAAGCTAAAACTGTAGAAAACTTTGATAATATCACTGCCATGTTAGATAGTCTTCAGATTATCACAGGCATTGACGAAGTAAAAGCAGCAGAAAAACTTAGACCTTTGGTTCGGCAGGCTATTGAAAATAGACTCGGCGTAACTGATGCATCTGATGCTGAGCTTATTGCCATGTTTACGGGCCTACGATCCGCTCAGGGAAGAGAGCTTACCGAAGCTGAGTCTGAGCTCATTGAAGGAATTAAAGACTCTGAGAAGAGCCGCAGAGAGCGTAAGATCAATGCTAGAACTGCTATGATTGATCTTATTCATAATGACCTTACAGAGGTAGCTGTGGGTCAATTGAGTGTCCAATACTTTGACGGAATAGGCTTAGATTCTTCTAATGTCTTGGGCCGTTTGTCAGATGAAACTGCTAATAGATATATTCTTACACTTGAAAACGCAGCCAAGGCAGCACAAGATAATGCTGCACTGTCTGATGTTCTTGGTAATTTAGGTAGTATGTTTAATATTGAAATTGTTCCTGATGCTGACCCTAGAGCGATTGCCGAAAGAGATCTTATTAGACAGCAAGAAGCTGCTAAAGAAAAAGCTATGGCTCTTCGAGGCAAAGCATTAACAGCTGAGCTTAACAGGTTGGGGCTTAAGAAATCTGGCAAGGTTAAAGCTAAACAAGAACGCTTAGCTCAAGAGTATGCTAGGCTTTTGAAAGAAGGCAAGCCTATTGATGGCAAGCCAGAGGCTGAAGCTAAGCCAGAGGAACCTACCCCTGAAACAACAGAGACCACTGAAGAAGCTCCTCCTGCGACATCGGAACAAGACGCTCTTGATCTTGCTGCAGAAATTACAACACAACGTGAACAGGGTGAGGTAGAGTACGACGATTTAACTGATGCTGAACAAAAATTACTTGAGGTTTATAGTGACTCTTTGGATGGTGCAGATGTTAGTGCTGAATTAATAGAGGCGTATAACGCTGTAATGGCAGAAAGATCGGGAGAAGAGGCAGAGACAGAAGCAGGGGTAGAAGAAGAATCTCCGGTAGAACAAGAGGTATTACAAGCTGTAGAAGAAACTATGGATGAGAATGCTTCAACTAAAGATTCTGATGCAGGTAAAGCATTACGAAATAACCTTGAAACAGCTAGCACTGGTGAGATTGCCGCAGATGAAGATGGTACTGTATCTGAAGATTTAAAAGAAATGGCAGATATTCGTAATGAAGAAATGGCAAATGAAGATGAAGTAGAAGCCGCTCAGCGAGCCGCAGAGAATGCAGACTCAAGTAGTCAACGGGTAAAAGAAAATTATGATAAAAGAAGACCTGAAATTCTTTTAGAGTTAAGAGGTATTGAAGCTGAACGTACAAAGTTAAGAGATGAGGCAAGGGAACAAGAAGGTGAAGAGTTTGATGATGAAGACTTTGCTATGCGAAAGGATGTACAAGCTTTAGATAAACGAGAAAATACTCTTAATAAAGAAATGGCAAAGATGGAAGAAGCTTTAGGAAATGCTTCACAACGTATTGCACAACAGAATCCTGAACCTATTAAAAAGGCACAGGCAAAAAAAGAAAAGCTTGATGCCCGTAAAGAAGCACTAGCTCCTGAGATGGATCAATCTATTTCTGAAAATGTGTGGGCTCAGATTGAAGTTAGACGGATGAAAAAAGATAAGGCTCATGATGCAAGAAGAGTTCTTAGAAAGTTACAAGAGAAACACAAGAAAACGGGTACTGTTCCAACTATAGTTGAAATTCATGCCGCTCTACTTGAAGTAGGCTTTGATGAGTTTGACGCTAAAACAATTGCTAGTAGCTTTAAGGGCTATATTAATGATGCTATTCAAGGCGATAAGACCTTATCTGCAGCTCAAAAGAAAAGCAAAACATTAGATAATTTTGATAAAGATGGTGGTACTACGGTAAGTGACAAACATTTTTACGAGGCATTTACAACATTCCGTGATAAGATTAAAGAAGAGGCTAACGCAGAACTTACCCAAAGAGATTTAAAGCAGGCTAAGATTATGGCTTTGTATGGTAAGGAAGAATGGGAAAGAGTTAGAGATGCTAGAAATCCTGACATTGAATTGGATATCGCTTTAGAGGGTAACGATGCTATTGTTCCTATTCGAGGCAAACCATTTACTGGTCTCATTAATTCTTCGTTTGATCCAACTAATAGAAACGGTATTGATATGTCTGATGAAGATAAGTCTGCTGTACTTAATGCTCGCAATCAAGTTCAACTGATTAAAGCGTTGGAAAGAGCTATCAATAACCTGTTAACTACTGAGGGTAGATCAACTATTACCAGTGCAGAGCTAGCAAGCTTTGCTTTACTTGTGGGCAAGCCAAAGGGTTCTAATATTAACGTCGGTCAGCTGTTCGCTAAAATGAACTGGGCGGTTATATTTAAAGAGTCTATGATTACTGGGGTAGATGAAGGTGTAGAATACTTTGATCCTGATAGTTTGTTAGACGAGTTGATGATGCACAAAGCTAGAATTGAATACAAAACTAGAGGTAAGAAAACTAAGCTTACTGCTTTGGAAGCACAAAAAGAATCATTAAGTAGAGATGAGTATCTTCAAGATGAAGAATTACTTTTACAAGAAACTTTAGATATTGCTGAAGGTGATTCTAATACGTTAAGAGAACTTGGACAGATTTTATTTACTAGCGACACAAGTTCTCTTAAAGGTTCTTTCTTAATTGGCGTTGACCCCACTACCAGAAGATTAGAACGGTCTACAAATAAAGCTGACTACGAGGGTGTGGTAATTCAAGCTGTAGAAGAAAGAATGAAAGTTTACTTTAGACAACCACGTAAGCTAGGTAATATTGTTAATTTCTTAGTTGAAGAAGGAATATTAGATCCTTCATATAGAGGCAATACGACTCCAGATGGTACTACACAAACGGTATACATTGCAGCAGTAGTTGAGTATCTTAAGCAGTACCCCGGCAATACAAGTGGAGAATTAGCTTCGTGGGGTAATGGGGTTGTGTCTTATTCATTTGCAGATCAAATTGGCATGGGTATTGTAGACACTCTTGCTGGTGAGCAAGTCGGTACTAAGCATGAAATGATTGAAGACTACGATGATGAGTATGATTCTAATGGCGCAAAGATTGATTCTTCTGACAGAATGGATCCTATTATTCATAGAGGAGCTCCTATTAAAATTAATATGGCTGAACCTATGCTTGCCGGTAGACTGGAAACTTTAAAAGAAGATCATAGATTAATGATGGTTAATCAGTTTATTATGGAATTAGATTTAACTGACGCAGAAATTGAAATGGTTAGATCATGGACAGAAGATAATAACGGTAAAACTGCTATGGGTGTAGTAGCAGATAAAGCTAAGTTTATTGCAGGTGAAAGACCTATGCCTAGAATTATCTACGGCGATACGAGTGATACAATTCAATCAAGAAAAGACTTGATAACAGATATGGCATATGCTTTATCTGGATTGCACGATGTGCTTTTGTCGAGTATTCATGACTCTATTAATATTAAAGTAGATGGAGAAGAAAGACCCGGAGGAGTATTAGACGAAGAAATTATTTCGGATCTTTACGAACGTCATGGTATTGGTTTAGCGGGAACTGCTGTATCTATTCCCGGTAGAGAAAATACTTTGGGTAGAGGTGCAGGAGAAGCTGGTGGTTTTGGTGTGGCTGGTGCTCGCTTTGGTACGTTAGCTTATCACTTATCTAGAAGTTATGGTAAAATGTATCCTGCATTTAGAGATACTGCTATTGAAGGTTTAGCTACATGGGAAGCATTTAGCCGAGCAATTGAGCAGGCTACTGATATTACTATTAAATCTGCAGAGGATGCATTGAGTAAAGATACATACTTTGATGGAAACTTTAATGGTATTCATCACAAGATGGCATTATCATTTACATTTACTGAAATGGATCTTGATTGGAACTTTCAATCAGATAAACTTAGAGAAGCTATTTTAGAAAAAGGCGATGCATTAGATAGATTCTTATTTGATCATAATGAAGTAATGGCTGAAAAGTTTGGTAGATATAAGAATAAATCAAAGGAAGATTATTATATTAAAAGTGCTCATGATATTCTTTTAGCGTTGTTTAAAAGAGCTTACAACGGCACAGGAGTTGAAGCTGATACTGCACGAAAGGCAATTGAAAAATTACAAGAACTTGAGTTCTTACCGTCAACCCTTACTGTTGCTACATTTGAAGATGGTATGACTATTGATAATCTCTTAGATGGTGAAGAATATGCTAAGGTTAGAAAACTATTTAAAAAACCAGTTATGACGTATCTTTACGGAGCTAAGAAAGATACTATTAACAAAGAGTTTTTAAGTTACCTAACAGATTCTAAAGAAGGGCTAGGTTTAAATACCACTGAAGCAAGTTTAATCTCAGAGCCTTTAACCAGACTTGCTCTTGGTTATGGACTTAAGGAACGTCAAATTGCTTTATCATCTTTAACTAATAAGAATCGTAAAGAAGATGATTTGTTGAAAGACATTCTGGGAGATGATCAACAGTTAGATACTATTCTTAGTGCGATGCGTAAACGTATGGATGCTCATGGTTTTACTAAGGATAATTCTGATAAACTTAGAGAACATGTTAGAGATATGATGGTTGATCCAAGCAATCCACTCGCGTTAGAAGATATTACTTTTAACAATTTAGCATTCCAAATTCAAATGCGAGACTCTATGATTGAGGGATTAATTCAAGGACAACTTGGATATAAGCCGGGGACACCAGAATATAATCGCATGAAGTCTAAGATTAAAAAGACAATGAAGAAAGCAGAAGAAGTTCAACAGGGCTTTTTAAATAATAGAATTAGACGGGGTATTGAAAGATTATCTGTTCCTGCATTAACAAGTGATACTGCTTTGTTAAAATTAACAGACGAAGATTTAAATACTATTCCAAATGTTATTGGTATTCTATTAACTAAACCTAAGTCAGAGTGGTCTAAGATTGACGAAGTACAGCCCTACTTAGATAAGAATGGAAACATTAGTGATGAACCAGTAGGCAAGACTTTAAATCCGAAGAAAAATATGGGAGCTCTTATTCGCCATATTAGAGTAGAGATTAATGAAGGCATTACTCGAGAAGAAGCTCAAGACGTTCAAAGAGCTGCTGATGAAGCATTCTCAAAACAAACGGGATTGTTTGAGACAGTACAAGCTATGAGTAATGTAGCTCGTAAAGCTGATATGAGTGCATTAGAAGAGTTGATGACATTTGCTGGTGTCAGTGTTGGTGATCCCAATATGATGAACACTCTTAAAAAATTCTACGAGAACAATGTTACTTATCGCGGCATTGGTAGAGATGGCTATGCTGGACGCTGGTACGGCACTGAGCACGAAGGAACTCATCAAGGACCCAAGGGTGCGCAAGATCAAGGCGAAGCTGCAGACGAGCCTCTATTGGCTATGGGTGTAATGCTTAAGGCAAGAAACAATGTTGATACAGCTAAGGCTGAAGAAATGTTTACAAGATATCTACTGCATCGTACTGCTAATATTCATACAGATGTAGAACATGTTATTGTATCTATAGCTAAACAAAAACTTGAAGGTGAAACAGATCCTATACAAGTTCGTAGATTAAAGGCTATCATTGCTATTATGACTCCCGAAGGTGAGTTAACAGCAGAACAGAAAACTGAAAGAGATATTCAATTCTTAGAAGATTGGCACAATCAATATGAAATTGCTAAGGCTGTAGAAGATGCTGTAAGAAACAGAGGGGGATTTGAAAGCCTTACTGAGTCTGAACGTCAACAGGTAAAGTTAAGTTCAATGCTTACGCAAGCTACTTCTGATCAAGGCTTTGATCCTCAGGCACTTAATCCTGATCAAGTATCCACTACAGTAGAAGAAATTGAAGACCGTAAAATTAATCTAGGACAGAATCATGGTATGTTTGCAACAAGAGCAAAAGCTTTTGATACCTCGTTTAGAAACTTGGGCGTGCCTGAGTTTAAAGAGATTAGAATTAAAAGGCTGTTACAACGCACTGGCATGGTTACAGGTAAGATTGAAAGCCTTAAAGATTTTATGGAGAACGCAGAAGAATCAGATGCTTTAATGATTGAAAAATCTAATGTGGATAATCTTGTAGAGAATCCGTATAGCACAGAAACTACAGATCTATTGTATCCTGAGTTAAACGTAGCTGAAAGCTCTGATATTTCTATGAGAGCTGCTAGACAGAATATTCAAAATACTGCTACACGTTTAAGAACACAGCTAATTAGATTTGCTTATGATCATGGTTTAATTGATATGATTCAGCGGGGTGAATGGCAACGTGTTGACTATCTTATGAAAGTTCGTATTATTAGAGATAGAAATCATGAGCTACGCAGAATTGAATTAAACAATCTTGCTTCATCATTATCGCAAGAAGAGGTAACTAAAAGACGAGAAGAAATTATCCATAGATTCAGAAGGCAAACGGCAAGGCAGATTAAATTAATTAATAAACGAGCTAGAGAAAACACTGATGCAATTAGCACTATTGTAGAAATGGCTCCCGGTGGTAATGTTTCAACAATATCAAATGCTATGCTGGTTGACAAAAACGGACATCAAAAAAACATCGGTGAAATTTTAAATACATTGCGGAATGAATTAAACAACTTAGGGTCGTATGGTGTACTCTCCGGTGTTGAGGGTGTTGCTATGGACTCTTTGACTAGAGCTACTTTTGTTGATGAAAAAACTGCTGACAGACCTAGAATTGTTCACGCATCTGATGCTGCTCATATTCTTTCAACAGTTTTAGATATGACACAGACTACTGATTATTTAGCAAATCAAGAAGAGGGTAAACGATTAGTTAATACTATTATTAAAAGAAATAATCTTGATGTTACCCCAGAAGAGTTTGTAGGTAATACTCCTAGATACGGTAAATATTTAACTTTGTCTGAAGCTATTTATGTTCTGGATGAACTAGATAGAATATACGGAACACTTGCTGAAAATAATGTCCTTTCGTTAGCTAAGGGTGCATTCTTGGGACAGCAAGATCAAGGAGAAACAGAGGCCGCCTTAGAGGGATCAAATACTCGCCGAGGTTTAGTTGTTGGTACAGGTGAAGTTGTAACCGAAAATAAAATTCAAGGTACAACTGGTCGCATTAAACTCACATTAGCTCAAGCAAGACAGGCTCTTCTTAATATCAGAAACAGCTCTACATTAGAATTGATTACTGATACAGCATATACTGGTATCAACCATCTTAATAAACACAAGTCAAGAGGTACACGTTTAGATCAAGTTGATCCTGTAACAGGCGAACGTATCTCAGAAATGAGACTTCGAGATGAAGTATATGCTGAAGCTATGCAGTATCTTGTTGACGAATATAACGTGCGAGAAGGCAAGCCAACAGAATTAAATACTAGCCTTGACATTGTAGTAGGCGGTAGAGATAGATCTATGCTTGCTCGTACAGAGGGCAACAATAGAAGATTGCCCGGTATGGGCGGTGTATTTGCTGGCGATCCGTTTAGAAAAAAACGAGGCACACAACAAGCTGTTTATTTAGATTACTCTAAGTTTGAAGCTGAATCCGATAAACTTCATGTAGGTGTTTTAAGGGCTCAGCTTACTGCTTGGGATCAGCTTGGTCTGCTTGAAGATAAAAATTCTGATGGTAGTGACAACCCTGCAGCTCGTCTTAAAAAACTTATTGAGATTAAACCACCATATTCAGGCATAAAAGGAAAGTTGTTAAAAAGACAAAAAGTTCTTGGCTATTTAGCAACTCACTATTCTATGTCCGATCAGATTTCTGTAAACACGCCTGCAGTATATGATGGCAATAAACTTATTCAAGCAGCTAAAACATACACATCTGTAGAAGTTAATACAGCTTTAGCTTACATGGAATTGTTTGCTAATGAACCCGATATGTATGTTACTGAAGGCGGTGTCACAAGACACTTAACATTGCAAGAAGTTCTGCAGCGTAAAGATGTGCAACAAATTAGTGCTGATGCTCAAACTTGGGCAACGACTGCCCACATGGTTAGAACTGGAGAAAATGGTAGATTCTATGATCAAGCTAGAGGATTTGTTATGTGGCTTGCAGAAAACCCCGCAAGCTTTACGTCTAGCGATGAGGGCGATTTAGATTTACAATTCTTTGAGTACCTTAAGAGTAGAAACGTACCTATTGATTTGCTTGACAAAACTCAAATGGAACAAGCTCAAAGTGCTTTGCGTAAATCAATTAGTCAAATCGAAGTAGAGGAAACTTTACAAAGCCGAGAGGTTCCATTAACCTTTAATGTAACTCCAGAAATGGCTAAAAAGAATCTTGAGAATAGTATTTCTGGCGTTGCTTTTAAAAATACATTAGAGCAAGCTGTTAAATCAGGACACATTACTGAAGCAACTAAGGATATTGTTCTTGCTGTTGTAGGTAGAATCTCTTCTGCCAACTCAGACTTCTTAAACAAAGTTGATATTAGATTTGGTACGAACAAGAGTAGAGCTATCAGTGCAATGGCAGGTGACAGATATCTTATTGAATTAAGTTCTGAAGACGGTAAGAAAAATCCATTGACTGCTGCAAAGGTTTTGTTGCACGAACTAGTACACATTGGTACATATAAGTATTATAACCTTGAATCAACGTCACAAGAAATGATTGAGATTCGTGAACTTATGCGATTTAGATCTGTAAGTAAACTTATGTACGATATGACTTCTGCATTTACCAAGGGAGATACTACAGCTACAACTTTACGACATCGACAGTTTATGCGTCATCCAGAAGAGTTTGTCGCTGAGTCTGCTGCCATGTTCTGGTTAACAGAAGCTAGAGAAGAGATTGAACAAATCCTTGCAGATGCAGAAGCAAAGACAGAGTTTAGTGATGTTGAGAATGGCGGCAAGCAAAGCTTTATTAAGAAGATTAGAAATGCTATTGTCCGTAGTATTGACAGCACAAGAAATACATTGCGATCTATGATTGGCACAATGCAAGAGTTTGAAAACGAAAGCGATACACATAAAGCTGAACTGGCTAAGATGAAAGAACTTGCTTTACAAGCTGCAGGTATTGTAATTAAAAACGGTAAGATAGATACACCGTTAGTAGCTAAGCCAAATAATACTAGGTACGTTAGAAACTTTGATGGCTCTGATACAGGAACAACACTTGAGTTAACTGATCAACAGCTATTAGATAAACTTAGAGAACGTACTATACTTAAGAATGAGATTGCAACTAAGAAGAGTGACGAAGATGGTCGCGATCTGTCAGTAGAAGAAATCAGTGCAAAGGGTAGCAAGGTTACAGCTTTGAACAATGAGATTGAAGCAGCCGATGGTCAGCCGGATGAGTTTGGAACTTTTAGAAGTATTAGACTTTTAACTGAAGAAGAATTAATAGACTCGGGAAGAACTAGGTCTGATGGTGTTAACGTGGTTAACATGAGTTCTTTGATAAAGGAAAAACCCGGTGTTGCTTTAAGTATTTTAACTAGAAACATTCGTAAAAACAATGGAGAAATTCATCGTGGTGTTTTAGATAGACTTGCTCTTAATAGTCGATCCGCTTTAGGATTTAACCAATTAACTTTAGGTCCTTCACAAAATGACCAGACCTATGATTCTATTTATGATTTATCAGTACAACTTAGTTTAATTATTGATCAGCAGATTCTTATGACTGAGCACATGATTAACCCAGAAGGTACTGCTGACTTGCTTAGATCAAAGCAAAAAATTGACAACCAGTTAGCATACTTACGCGGTCAAATTCGAGGCAATAGAGATATTACTCCAGAGCAAGAGTATAAGATTTTGCACTATATTGCACATCCTGAAATTAGAACACCCGAAGAAGGTGAAGAAGGTATCTTTGAAGTTGCAGGTTTAATGCGTACTCAGTTTAATGATATTATTCAGTTGGCAAAAGATACTGGATTATTGTTTGAAGATTTAAATTATGATCCTGTTCCTATCAAAATTAATGATCAAGCTCTAATGGAAAACAGAGATGAGATTGTTGCTTCTCTTACTGGCGATATTGCTAAGAAGATTAGAAACAATATGGCGGAGGCTATTGATCCTATTACTCTTATGAGTTCTGGTCTTTTACCGCCAATGTTCTTAACTGATAGAAGAACTGATCCTATGATGTTAGATGAAGATCAGCAAAAAGAATTTGTTAATCGTCTTAAGAAATTAGCTAGCACTAAAGCTGGTAGAGCTGTTATTCAACATGCTATTAGTATGTTAGATTCTTCTGAGCAAGCAAAGTTTGAAGGATTTGAAGTAGAGGATTTACCAAACTTTGACTATCCTGTATCGACTGCTTCTCATTGGCAACTAACAAATGTTATGGCTGTGATGAATGCATTCCAAGCTCTGTATCAAAATGGATTCAAACAACAAGGATTTAGAAAAGGTATTTCTAGACATTCTACTTTGATTGAGTTTGTTAATGATAAAAAGAATAAGCAAGCATATATTAATGCTATCAGCAAACAAATTGATGCCAATCAATATTCTATCATGAAAGCAAACAAAGCATTCAATATAGGAGCTGTGAAAGCTTTACCACTAGAAACTACAGAGTCTACAGATACTGTTGTGTATAGTCCAGCCACATATCGGGCAGAACTTTTCTTAGGAGAAGTACAATCAGGTGTTCGATTCTTAGCCAGTGATAAAGTCTTTGAACCAACTGCTAGTGAAATTACTGCACAAATAGTAGGCATGACTGCTGACCGACCAGACGGAACACACACCCTAGCAGATGCTTTTGTTAAAGATGCTGAAGTGCTTATTGAAGGTGTGGGTACAGGTCTTGGTTTTGATGCAGTTGCAACTAAAGCACTTGGTCACAGAGCTAGAGGTGCATCTTATGAAGTTGAGGGTATCCGCTTTGATGACATATTATCTACATTATTAGAAACTGGATCTAATAATATTATCCGTGATCCGGTATTAACTAGTGGTGTTCGAGATGGTCTAAAGAAAACTCGTAGTATTACTGGATTAAAAGAATCACTTCAAGTTATTCAGAACAAGTATGATACTGTTGCTGGACGTAGAATTCGTATTGATAAAGCACTCGGATCTGGATTTAATAACAAACTTGCTTCTATGGGTAGTGATCTTGTGTTAGCTGCTTACGGCGGCAACCTGACCTTAGCAACTTCTATTGTCGAAGGTACGGCAACAGCATTCCAAATGGCAGGGCGTGGTGATATGCTGCTTGGTCCCGCTATGCTTCTTAAATCTATGTTATCAGGTGGAGCAAGAGGCACACTTGGTGGTTTAGCGAAAGCAGGCCGATTATTTGGAATTGAAAGTAATAAGTTTGAAATTAAGAGTACAGCTACAGAGTTAGCTTATGCTTTCCAACATACTCAAGTTCGGGGTATGGAAACTGATAGAGATGATCCTAGTATGGTTGATAATACTACTCTTGATAAAATTACATCTACTATTGGTAAATTTCCTAAGGCATTGTCCGATGCTGCTACTGGTGGGTCTACTGGTGTAACAAACGGTATTAAGTATGCTGTAGAAGGTTTGGCTATTCATACTCTTAATAGAGCAATTCAAAGTGGTGGCTTAGCTAAGATGGCTACGTTCTTAGCTACAGATAGAGGCAGAGAGTTGCTTCGTATTCCGTCTGAAGATAGCAATGGTAGAGTATTATATAACCAAGTAAAGTTAATTATTAAGGAAAGTGGACTGTCTGACTTTGGATTCTTGGGTAAACATGATGTAAAAGTCTTTATGGCTATGATGGATTCTGGCCTGCTTCGCCCTGATTTCTTAACTGACCTTAATGAATTAATCAACGTAGCTGGCTTAGAACAGTTTATCTTTGATGGTTCTGCAACTAAGTATAGTCCTAGAACTACATCGTTGTCGCAAATTGGCACGCTTCAAAAAGCTGCTTTGATGACGCAAGATAAAGCTAAGCGTGACAGATATATGAATACTCTTAGTCAAATTAAAGAGTATGTTAATAGAGAGATTGAAGCTCGGTTTGTTGGTGGTAATCCTCTTATGATGGATACTATGAATAGTGCTGGAGCTGTTCTTACAAAAATCTTTAGATCGTATCCTACTTTATTCTTTGGTCAAAGATTGCGTCAAGACGCTAGATACTATGGTCCTTTGCAGAATGGTATTCGTATTGGTAATCTTATTTCCTTGGATATTATGTACATGATTGCTAGTAGTGTTGCTTCTGGCGGACTAGATGATGATCGTACAGATTTGTTAATTGAACAAATTCAACAAAGAGAAAACCTAGTTCGATTAATTTCTAGAACACCTACCTTTGGTATGATGGGTGGCGTGCTAGCATCTGCAATTGCCGAATCAGGAATCTTTGTTACTGGCGGTAAAGGCTACACACAGAACCTTTTGAATCAAGCGTTCTTGCCCATTCCGTTAGCTAAGGCTCAATCTTTATTATCAGGTGGTTTATTAAATGCTCTTAAGTATGGTAAAGAACCCGGACTGAAAGCTGATGCTCGATTTAATCTTGCTTTGATGAATCTTATTACAGCCATGCCCGTTCTCCAAGAAGCTTATGTCAAGGCGGCACTACATCATTATTTCTCTACACCTATGATGCGTAAGATGAATAACGATAAGCTCAGAAGAACTATCAATGCTGGATCTGGTAGATCTGGATCTGGCGGTGGCGGCAGCAGTGGTGGTATGATTTATTATCAAGATCCAACTGACTACAGGCAAAACCCCGGAGCCATTGAATTTGCTGCGGATAGAAACATCTGGCCTGATGATCTTGTATCCTATGATATGCTGGCAGTTTTAGCCGGAGAGCCATTACCGAACCTGATGGGCTCTCCAAGGCTTCCAGAGGCTCAAGAGGTGCCTACCCCCTCTAAACCTGCTGCTCCGCCTCCACCGGCCCCTGAGGCCCCGCAACCGGAAGTTAGCACTGCACCAGCCATTTCAGCTGAGCCGGGAACCCCGAGTCAGCGATTCGCAGAATCTCTAGGAAAATTTGGATAAGGGGGGTCTATATGATATCTGCATTTCTAAACCCTGAGATGTTGTCCTTGCTGACGGGAAGTGTCACAGGGTTTATTTTTAAGAGCATGGCGGAGAAACGAAAAAATGAACAAGAAAAATTTATGCGAGTACTTCAAGCTCAAGAGGCATCGGATGACTCAGCGAATCAGGCTGCTGAAAGAGTCAGTGATGCGGGAGGCAAGCTGGTTAGGCGTTGTATTGTTATATGTATTCTTTTTGCTACTATCATTGCTCCTTTTATCATTGCCTTTAATGACGGAATAACTACAGTAGTGGAACATACTGAGACAGTGTATGGATGGTGGGATCTACTGAAGATGTTCCCTGAAGAGAAGACTATATTTACTGAAGTAGACGGATTCTTATTTACTCCTGAGAATAGAAATATTCTTGTGACTATTGTTGGGTTCTACTTTGGGCAGGCTGTGAAAGGTCGATAGGGGTCACGAATTTGTAAGGGGTCTTAATAGGTTTTATTTTTTTAGTGACCCCCATTACCCCCTAACAAGGAGTTTGTGATGAATTTTACTACTTTAGAAGATCTTCTGAACTGTCAACAGATTGATTATCTTGTCAATGAGTACAAGGACATGCACGGGCCGTGGCCTGTGTCTGTTAACTATTATTTGTATAAGAACGGTGAAAGATATCGCGATACATTTAAGTGTTGCTTCTATCGCCACCTTCATAAGCGGGCAACAGCAAAGAAGTAATCACCGCCTCGCTAGGCTTACCGGCCTAGCGATGCTTTCCCATAGGCACACTGCAGCCTTCAATGCAGTTAGGAGCTTACCATGCCCGGTTTGCCCCAAGGTTCGTCCTCAAGCCGTATTGAGATTACCCTTAACTTGTCTTGGCCTTTCAACAGGCACACACTGCGAAGACTGTGCGTAGAACTGGAAAGGCTTGCTCAGTTGGAACGAGAGTTAGAGATGGCTGGAATCCATTGGAGCCTCTGTCCTGACCCTCCTGAGTACAAAGAATACAAGCGGTTGGAAAAAGAACTCGAAGCGTTAGCTTTAGAAATCCAATCCACTTATTCAACACCGAGTTCCCCGTAAGGGGAGCTTCGGCTTTCCCATAGGCACACTGCAGCCTTCAATGCAGAGATTGGAAATTGTTCATCATGAAACAATTTATTCTTAGTGTTGCTTCGGCATTTGCTCTCGGCTTCGTAGTAAGCGTGGCGTTTGATCGCTCTGAACCAGCTCCGGCTGCAGCAGCTCCGGCTGTGGAAGCTTTGGCTGTGGAAGAGGATCCTTTCAACCTCGTTCGCGAAGAACTTGCTGCCGTAATGTTCATGACCAATGTTGAGAAAGCCATCTGGGCTGCAGAGTCCAGTAATGGTGGACTTGACGGGGTTAAGATCTACGGCGAGAAAGGCGAGATTGGTCCGCTGCAAATCACCTATGGCTGTTGGCTCGATGCTACTGAGCACGATCCCAGCATTGGTGGGAAGTACAGACACTGCCACGATCTAGGGTACGCACTGCGTATCTGTCGGTCCTACTTGGATCGTTGGGCTCTTGGTAAGACTGAAGAAGAGCAGCTGCGGATCTGGCATGGTGGTCCTGACGGACACCTCGAAGATTACACACTTAACTACAAAGCCTTAGAATACTTGAAGTAAGGCTGCTGCTGGGCTACCTCGAAAGGGGTAGTACCAGCCTTCCCACCTCTTTGCTGGTTGCGGCGGGGGATGGAAGGTGGGTAAGCCACCATCGCAGGTAACTGTGGTGGTGGTGTTCCTCTCTGCTTGCAGGGGATACGCGAAAGGATTTGCAAAGCGATTGCCATTACGGCAAACCGCAGGACAATAGCGTCCGCTGAGGATGACAGTCCTCAACTGGGCAGTCCTCAACCTTCGGGCTGGGGTATCTGGTGTGGCATAGTGAAGCCCTTCAACATTCACTGATTGGATTATTTCTCATGAAGAATTTCTTCAAGAAACAATCGTCGCCGACATTCAAGACCCCTGAAAAGGTCTTGTCGGTGGTTTCCTTCTCCTTTGACCGGGATGCAGGATGGCAAGTCATTGCCACCACCCTGCTCCCCAACGCCAACTTCCGCGCTGAACGCGAAGTTGTTGGCACCCTCGGGTTCGACCCACAGTCTGATTCTGTGGTCAAGGATCTGGTCAAGCAGGCCCATGCTTCGAATCGTGAACTCGTTTCGATCATCCCTGCTGGCAAGGACGGCGAGCAAGTCCGACCAGCCTACTGGGCAACGGTCGCTCGCTCGAAGAAAGGCGGTTATACTCTGACCGTCGAAGCCCTGATGCCCAAGCACATTGCACCTTACATTGAAGGTGTTGGTGCGGGCTTCAGCGTGGATCTCAAGGCCAAGGCATACGGGCGTAAGCTCAAAGCCGAAGTTGGCAAGATCCTCACCAGCTATGATCCGCAGGACGCTCCTGCGGGGAGCATTGTCTTCTCTCTCTGCGTCGCCAATGGCGCAGGGTTCATCAACATGCACAAGGCCCTGAACGGCTGAGTGTGTGGGGGCGACACACCACACCATCCTTACCTCGCTTTGCGGCGGGGTAAGGGCTTTGCCGATCATCACTTATGATAATATTATGTTATCATATGCCATCATACATCATGGGTAGTGGTTGTGGTGGTGGTGATGGTGGCTGGCTTGGGTCTATCTTGTG
>CESX01117762.1_pt1 | contig 23032 bp, 16 predicted proteins | sample 326941 | NCBI WGS metagenome assembly CESX01 (sample SAMEA2622357, study PRJEB7988) | marine metagenome | isolation source: saline water (ENVO:00002010), including
ACGTTCGTGTCGCCTTCAAGAAACGGAAGGTTGTACACGAGCGTCGTGTATGGATTGTAACGGTCTTTGATACACCATCAGACATAGTTAAGTACGATACAAAAACTATGCATCGCCTTCGTGAAAAGTACTTCACGCCAAAGACTAAAAATAAAGATATAATTATTCGTGAGATACTAGAAGTAGTAGAGTTATCACGATCACAAGTCGCCTTAGATGAACACAAACGAAAAGTTAACGAACAAATGCAACGAGCTTATGGATCTTCTGATAAGGAAGAATGAAGCTTACGGAGATTCAGTGTTGAATCCAGCAAACATATTTTCTAAACTTGATTCTGTAGAAGCTATTAAGATAAGGCTTGACGACAAGTTAAAAAGAATAGCTAACGTAGGGGTTAGCGATGAAACCGAAGACACACTTATGGACTGTGCAGGATACATGGTTCTACTAATGATCGCAATAGATAATGCAAGTAACAATATTCAAGAACATATACGAGAAGGAGGCACCACATCACATACAACTAGAGACAGCTCTAAAAAGAATACAGACGGGAAAGTCTGGTTCACTGATACAACAAGTACGTGAGGGAAACAAAGACAAAAAGAAAAGACTTCCGATTGTCTGTTTTAGTGGAGAGTTTTCGTCAAGATCTGATGAGGCGCTGTTCGAACATAGCGGATATATTGTTCTTGACTTTGATCACGTTGATGTTGACGCAACGAAGAAGGCTTTGGGTACGGATGATTACGTACACTCATGCTGGGTATCACCGAGCGGTACTGGAGTTAAAGCGCTTATTAAAATCACTAACCCAGAGAGGCATAGAGATCACTTCAGGGCGCTTGTAAAATACTTTGAGAAACAACATGGTCTTGAGGTAGATCAGTCTGGTATAAATGAATCTCGTGCCTGTTACGAATCATATGATCCAGACATCATCATTAAAGATGACTATAAAAAGTTTGGGGCGTTTACATCTGAGTTAGCTGAGGCACAAGTCCCAGTCAATGAAGCATATGATCATACAGATTATATGAAGTTAAATCTTGCGTGTCGCATGATACGTCAAGCGCCAGACGGCGGCAAACATAAAGCACTCGTCCAAGCGGCACGACTATGTGGAGGTTACATATCAGCAGGCAGACTAGAAGAGGAAGAGGCAGTAAGAGTACTGCTTCGTGAAATAAGTAAAAGAGATATTGAGTCTGAGTCTTTAGCCAAGCTCACAATAAGAGACGGCATTGAGTATGGTAAAGATCTACCTATCAAGGAGATCATTGATGAAGAGAAAGCAGCTAAGAGGGAGCTGTTAATTAATGATGGGGACATGTCGTTTATATCATCTGATGATGAAGACTTTAGATGGATAGACGATTACTCTCAAGGTAAGATAGAGTTAGGATTACTAACTGGAGATACACAGCTAGACGAGTACTTCAGATACAAGAAGGAGTTTTTAATTATCAACGGACACAGCAATGTTGGAAAAACAACTACGGCTCTATACCTTATAGTAAACTCAGTGGTTAGGCATGACTGGAAATGGATTATATATTCAAGCGAGAATAGAACCGCATCAGTGAAGATGAATCTTATGCAGTTTGCTATGGATAGAAAGATTGGAGATATGACTTACTTCCAGAGACGTGAGGCTTACAAGTGGGTTCAGAATCATTTTGTTGTCATAAACAACAACAACGTGTATAGCTATAGCGACCTGATAGTCTTTATGGAAAAGATCATGAGGCAGCAAGAGATAGATGCTGTGTTTATAGATCCATATAACAGCTTGAAGCTTGACATGAAGAGCTCTAGAATAGGTGTTCATGATTATCACTACGAAGCAGCAAGTGAGTTCCTTACGTTTAGTAAGACAAACAACGTGGCTGTGTGGCTAAACATGCATGCTGTTACCGAAGCTCAAAGACGTAAGGGTGCTGACGGTTTACCAGTAGCTCCTTACGCTGAAGACACAGAGGGTGGAGGTAAGTTTGTGAATAGAGCAGACTGCTTCATAACACTTCATCGAAAGGTTCAATCACCAGACCATAGCATACGGAAGCTCAGTGAGTTACATATAAGAAAAGTAAGGGAGGTTGAGACTGGAGGCCAGCCTACACCATTGGATGATCCGCATCAGTTTGTAATGAATCTTTCTCACACTGGATTCAACTCGTGGAAAACTCAGAAGCCTTTGTTTAAGCCTATAACAATGCAGGAAGAGAAGACAATCCCAATAAACTTTTCTTTTTTATCAACAACAGTTGACTCAGAGTAAACTATGTTGTAGATTACTTATGTGAAAAAGAGAACAAAGACACCTAGAAAACGATCTGCCAAGAAAAGAAACTTAGGGCGTTATGCCAGTTCAATAGAAAAGTATTGTGCAACTCAGCTCAAAGAGCATAAGATATCTTTTGATTATGAGGAGCACACGTTTGAATTGATGGAGAAATTCAACTATCCAAACAAGTATTTTAAGATGACTCCTAAGCGTAAAGACATGGCGGATCGTACTGGGCGTGCAGTTCTCCCAATAAAATACACACCTGATTTTGTAGGGAAGGATCATAAGTGGATCATAGAAACAAAAGGCTACCTACCATCACATCATGACTTCTCGATGCGGTGGAAACTTTTTCTCCATTATTTAGTTGGCATCAAGTCTGACTACATATTATTTATTGCGAGGAATAGCAGTCAAGTTGATCAGGCTATTCAAGAAATAAAAAAATCAATACAAGATGGAGAAATATAAGTTAAGTGAATTGATATTCGGTGCGTGTGATCGGATACATGACGCTACTACAGATTTGTACGAGCACCTACATCCAGAAGGTGATCCTCGTTTTAATCATGAAGATATAGAGTCTTGCGTAAAAGACTTTAGAGAATGGATTAACCTTGAGATCGACACTATCAGGTCTGCTACTTCTGAATACAGAGATGAGTGTAAAGATTAGTAGCGCCAGGAGATCCTTCTCTATGAAAACTGGAAGGGACGCAGAGATAAGATTTAAGAGGGCTGCAGAAGCCTTAGGTTTATCGGTAACAAAATCCACTAGACAGGAAGATAAAGAGCTGCATGTAGATTATTGGATGGCTCTCGATGGCAAAGGTCATTGGGGTGTTGACGTTAAAGGCAACAATAGACCTGACGAAATTTGGTGTGAGTTTAAAAATGTGGGGGGCAATCCTGGATGGATGTACGGAGAGGCTGCTGTTATAGCCTTTGATATGCCAGAAGCTGGTGGTTTTTGTATTGTTAATAGAGATGAGCTAGCTACTTACTGCGAAGAGAATGTCTCTGATGAAGCAGTAACACACAAGCGTAATGCTTACAAAAAGAAATACACTAGAAAAGATCGCAAGGATGTTATAACTATCTTGTATCTATCTGATATACAGGCACTTGATTCATATCGAGTGTGGGAATACTTTAATGACTACTCATGAGCTACAGAACAAACAAAACAACTAAGAAAAGGATTGATTCCTTGTTAAGTAAGAACGCCAGCTATCAAGCTGCAAACACTTGCATTACAAACAGTAAGACAAGGCGTGAAGAGATAAACAGGCACTGCAGGGTGAACTTTATAAATCCAATTAAGGATATTGATGAGGAGTTCTACAGTAGGATAAAGTAAATTATCTTTTACCACCGTGGTATTCTACGGCATGACCTTCTTCTATTAAGGTCTTGTTTAGGTTCTTCATTGTAAGTGAATCTGGACAAGCAAAATCTATCTCCCCAAGACATCTACCAAACTTTCCCACACCGTGTGATATAAGTTGAATCTCTTCAGCCGTATCTAAAAGTTCAACTACTCTTTGCTTAGCAGCCAACCCTCTTTTCTTTTCTTCAAGATCTCTGGTTCTAGATTCAGGAGTGTTAATCCCCATAAATCTAACACGCTTCTTTATCTTCACATCGAATCCTAGATCTATGCTAGCGTCAATGGTGTCCCCATCAATTACTCTTATTACTTCTATGTTATAAGTGTACATTAGAAGTCACTCATTATGATCTCGTCTACAACTCCTTGAACGTCAGACTTTGTTGCCTCCATCTGCATCATTATGTTCGCTTGAAATCTCTTCACTTCCTCCCCGTTGTTGAACACCACGATTGTTGGAACGACAATTATTTGATGTTCCTTTTGCATCTCTGGAGCAGACGCAATGTCTACACGGGATGTTTTGCAATCGTTTAATTTTTCTATCCATGCTACGCTATTAGGGGCGTTAAAGGTAGCATTAAATTCGACTACGTAAATACCTGAGTCTGGTATACCCATGCCAACAGACATCATTGCAAGTAAACATATGTAAAATAATCTCATCATTGTGATCTTAAAAAAGATGGAAAGTTGTCTGTAACATAATCTGCAATTCTATTAACAACAGTTGGTTTAGTTGCCACATCTCTAGTACCGTATCTACCAATATTTCCAGCTATTTGTTCATATATGTTACTAGGCATAAGACCTTTTGTGCCCTTATAAACATTACCTGCTTGACCCATCCCCCCTAGAGCAGCGCCAGATACTGTTGAATACAATCTACCTGGATTTGAGTCTGGATCAAATGCATGTGTTGCATATTCTCTAGCTTCAGATTCAGTTAGCGGCCTATCTAAACTTTCTAGATACTTCAATCTTTCAGGACTAACAACACCTGTAGTCGATGGCATAGGCACTCTAATTAATTCACCCTGTGGTCCTAGCTTAAAAGCTCCACTATCAAGCATAGCTTGTACTCTTTCGTCATAAGAACCCCGTCTGTCCATTTTTGCAAAGGCTTGCTCCATTTGTTTAGCAATTCCTTGTCCTTGTTCTGTTACAGTTGTGTACTCTTCCATTACACCATCTCCGTCTCTATCAAACATAAAGGTTTTCTTTCCTGCCCTCTTAGCTTCTGCAAAAGCTTTTTCAAATGGAGTCAAAGGCTTACCACCTTGATTATATTTTTTTACAGCTCTCATTACAGATTATCTATTTTCTCTTCGATGCGTTTCATATCGTCCTTAATCTCAGTCACGTCTTCTTGAGTAGTCATAATCGTTTGACGAATCAATTGATCTTTCATATCAAACTCCATACGTGTAACTTCTGACGGCAATGGCTCTGGCAATTCTTTTGCTTCTGCTATATCAGCCTGTAGCGTAAACCACATCCCTATTAGGGCCGCAAGCCCCGCTACACCCAAACCTATCGTCTTTAGGTCAAATGTTACTTTAGTATCTTCTCCAATTTGTTGTGCCATTATAGTATTACGTAGTTTAATCCGACAGAAAAGTCATGCCATTCACGGTTCCAATACTTATTGTATTTACCCTCTAAGAAAACGCCAAGACTCTTATTTAATCTCCACCCAAAGATAAGGCCTGCACCGTAATCTATCCACTGCCTCCCTTCGGTGGTTTCAAAGTAAGAGTACTCATCATCAGTCTTAAGGTGGTAAGGCATAACACTAGCCCAGCTGTGCACCCAGAACTCTTTAGAATACTTGTAGTAATCATACCCAAGAACTAAAGAATAGTTCCATACGTTGGGTAGCTCACTTCTTTTTCTACCTACATAATCATTAATTACTTGAGGAATAACGACCTGCTCCCACACATCTACACTGTTTGCTACAAGCGTACCATCTGGAGCAAAGTATTCACCAGCTTGAACATCCACGATGTACCCTTCCTGTAAAGCAAGGTTGGTATAGTGTATGTTATTATTAGGCAGTACCCACTGCTCTAGTGGGTCATAACCATAAGGCTCTGATATACGTTGAGCCATTCCAATATTAAAGCTAAGACGATTGTTAATGTTTAATCTAAATCTTTCTGATCCTTCAAAGTATTCTACATCAGCAAAGCCATCTTGAAGATACTCAGCTTTAGCTATCCAGTTCTTAGCTACGTAACGTAAGAAATAATCCTGATCAAGAAAGTTCCTACCTTGTTGTCTTCGCCAGTCAGCTTCAAACAAGAATTCAAAACCCTTAACCTTACCTATGTTTGCTGCATCACTATAAGACTTTTCAGTTCCATCGTAGAATACATTAGCTCTATTCTCGTATCCAAATCTAGCGATCTTCCGCACACCAGCGGTAATGGAATAATCAAAAGGAGTTTTAACCACGTCTGTTTGTAATCCATTTGTTACGGAGTAAATGTTATTATCAGCTACAGAGTTGCCCCCACTAAACGCCGTATAGAATGTAGCAAACTTAAATGTCTTCTTAAGAGTTTGAGCACTAGCACTGCATGACGCTAACAAAAATACTAAAAGCATTATAGTAGCGTACAGAACTGCGGTAAAGTCTATAGTTTTATCTTTGATCTCACCTCCTGTCATCACACTTCGAATCCGAAGTTAAGAATCATAAATCTAAAACGCTTGTCATCGCAACCTTTGTCGCAAAGAAGACACGCTTTGATTTCAAGCACAGTAATCTTACCTAACCTAAATGAAAGGTGATACTTTTCTTTTTTATTTCCAGCGTTCCAACTGTTAATCCAATTTACTTTCATGACTTAATAATTTTCTTGTTAATAATAATTCCGTTATATTCTATTACAACCTCGTACACGCCATTAGACAAGGCTGTAAGGTCGATTCTTTTTTCTGTAGTCCCAACCACTACAAGCTGTCCAAATGCGTTATATAAGCTTGTAACAGCTCCTGCGGGGGCCTGCACATTTAAGATCATGCTTGCAGGGTTAGGATATATATTGATATCTCTTGTTGTTTCTGGCACTCCTTGCGGCCACCCTTGCTCGCAGTACGAGTAAAGATCTACGCATGTTTCATCCCAACTAACTTCACAACAGTATGGATCGATGTCTATAATCCAAGCATAACAACCGTCGTTTAACCAGTAAGGTTCTCCAGGTCCAGTGATACACCCAGCATCATACAGGCAGGCTTCTTCATTAGGAGTGTTAGCTAACTCATTGTAATTAAATGCATTAGGGTCCATGCAATCAACCAATACTTCAATGCAAGAATCTTCTAATTCTGTGTTGGCATCTGGATTGTAATTAAATGCGTCCTGATTCATACACCCGTACACATAAGGTATACAGCTTCCGTTCTCTGTGTTAGCTTCTGGATTGTAATTAAACTGTGTAGCATCAGTACATCCAAAAATTACTGGGACACACTCGCCAGCATCAGTTGCTAGTGCATTATAATTAAAGGCAGTAGGATCTTGACAGCCAACTACTTCCAGCTCATCACATACTCCATCGCCGTCGTAATCATTAACACAGCTATTATTGCAATCGTAATACTGTACTGGATAGTTACAGTCAGAGCTTGTGTTTGCGTCAGAACTGTAGTTACATGCAGTCTCATCAGTGCATCCATATATATAAGGTATACATCCATCACCACAGAAAGGAGTGAAATGATATACCGTCCAGTTAGGTCCAGTAAACGGTTGAAGAGCCCCCTGTCCGTTGTTTATAAATGGGTTACTGCCTTCAGATAATAAGGTGTCCCCCGCTTCGTTAAGAACATACACAGAGTTGTGTAAAGTTTGGAATGCTAGCTCTTGAGATGATTGCTGTTGATTGCCAGCTTGGAAGTAGTATACATCAACCTCTTCGTCAGAGTCTAATACAATATCCCATGATTGAAAAAACTCACCAGGTCCCACGGTAAACATCCATTGTTGCTCACCCTGAACCATCCCTATAGTAGAGTTACCCCACCCATCAGCTGCATCGTCTTCAAGAACAATCTGTATAGTACAAGGTCCTATAAGATCTGCTATTGTTGCGGTGCTGTCATAATTTAAAGCTTCTGGATTTGTACAACCCCAGGTGTGTAATGTCTCACAAGTGTCTGGAGTCGTAGCTTCTGGATTGTAGTCTACATAATCGTCATCCATACAACCATAAATTGGTGGTGCTGGAGGGCATGGCTCTGTAAAGATAGGCCCAGAATACATAGTGTTACCGTCATCAAATGCAGTAAACGCTAGATCTTCTAGTTCCCACAACACACTATCGCAAGCCGTAATAATACAGGCTCCATTCTCACCACCTGAAGCATAACCATTTAGCCCGTCACCAAACTCGTCTACTAATATTAATTCAAAACCTAGGCTAACACAGAAGTTGTAAGTATATGTAACGAGCTGATCGCCAAAATCAAACTCTCCAGGTATCACCTGTTCGTATGGTTGACCGTCTGCTATATTAACTAAAGTAAAACCAGTCTCTCCAGGCCACGTATCTAGTGTAAGATCCATAGAGACTAGAGTTTCTGTAGAATCACACTCAAATACATTGCAGCTTCCGTTGTCAATATTAGCCCACGGGTTGTAGTTGTTAGCGACAGGATTAGTGCATCCAGGAAGAGGCGGTATACACGGGTTGAGTGTAAATGGTATAGTATCTAGAGCTGAATCAAAGTCATATACCGCTGTGTCTAATCCACATGTATTGCTTATTCTATACCACCCCTCTCCAAATTGACAGCATATACCATCGCCAAAAGCATCCATCATAACAAACTCATAATCACCAGACGGTAGAAATACCATGTGATTTTGAAGAGTGTTGTTCTGATATGGAGGACTTACAGCCACAACCTCAGAATCTTCATTAAGTATTTCCCAAGAGGTCTCTCCAGCGTACTGGTCTGTCTGAACCTGAACGTCAAGCCAGCTTCCTTGAGCAAGCAGTTCACCTGCTAGCGACCAAAACAATACTACAAATAAATATCCTAACTTTCTTTTAATCATATCATTGTGTTAATCTGCCAGCGTAACGGTTAGCTAAACCTTTTGCTGAAAATTCTTTAACGTAAAGAGTGTCCCCCATATTTCCTCCTTGCACTTCATAAATTATTTCTCCTACCTTCCTTGCAAGCCCTGACTCTACATCTTTCTCTTGAGCCGTTCGTGTGCCTGTAATGACATCAGAGTGAGAGCCATATCCGCTTTCTTTACCCCAGTCACCCTTACCTTCTGCGTCTTTTTTAAATTGCTTCCAATTCTGAGGGCCTAGTGGATTACCATCTTTATCTGTCCTACCCATAAATAAAATGTCACCAGGTTGATACTCAGTTTTTTTAGTAGCCTTTTCTGCTTCGTAGTTTCCTCCTCCATGAAGATAGTCTTCGCCCTGGAATCCTCTTCTAATATAATCAGAGTGCCTTGCACTCCCCTCGAAAGTTGGATCAAATGCAGTGGCAAGTTTACTTACAGTGGCACCACTCCAAGCGTCTCTTGTGGCGTCTACTGGCCTGTATTCACCTAGATCTTTATCCCAAACCTGAGTATAATTAACATCACCAAAGAGTTCATCTTGTATGTATTGGCTTTGGTGAGGACTGCCTTCACCTAAGAAACTAAACTCTCCCACAACACCTGGGCTTTGAAAATGCCCTATCATATCAGCTGCCGCGAAAGAAAGACTCTCCTCTGGGGTGGGTTGATATGGTTCTTCAGGTGTGGTTTCAGCAACGGGGTCCACTCTCATCTCTCCCCCCTTAAGTTTTTTTCTACTTCTTAAAGCTTCTAAAAACTTTCTACCTATTGCAGCAGACTTTATGTTCCCCTTGATGAGTTTCATTTTAACCCTTTGACTTTTTTTCTATAGTTCTACCTGCAAAGTAAGCACCGAAAGCAGTAAGCATGAGTAGTTCAAGCAAAGATACATAAGAGTCTTTTACGTTAAATGCTACGTTATCCATACTGTCTATCATCATAGTGATCATAAACATACCCATCAAGCAGATAAGAGTTACTGGACGTATAAGCTTTGCTAGCTTTACATCACTACCCATATCAGCCTTCCAGCGTTCAGTCACGTTCTCTTGGAATCTAACCTCTGCATCAATCTGACGCTGAGCTTCTTCTGAATCTACCTCTGGATCTTTATCAATAAGATTTTTTACAATCCCTAAACCTCCACTATCAGGCAGTAGATCTCCAACAACACCCAATACTTGTGGGGCTTTTTCTGCTAGCCAAGATCCTAGCTTTGTGTCTTTAATTTTTTTACTCATCACTTATATATTTCATCGTATAACTTATTGAATCTCATAATCTCAGTTCTCTCTAACTGCATGAGTTCTTCTATTCTTATCATTCTCTCTGCGTAATCTTTAATATCTCTAGCATCTTTCTTAGCTTTTCTTATAGCTTTGAGTCTTTTGTTTATAACCTTGATACCTTCATACAGTCTACCAACGTTCTTATATCTATCAGGATCTTTTTCGTACTGCTTCTTTCTTATCTCTGGATCCTTAAGCTCTCTGTATAGCTGAGTTATTTCTTCTTCACGCTCTTTATATTTTTCAAAGTCGTAATACTTTGATGGCTCTCCATACAGCTTACGCAGAAGAGGTACGTCATTAAATGACACTCTAATATCATTATCTACTGTAAGCTTTTGGCCTACTTTGTAAATAGTTTGTGCAGACCTATTAATAAACTGTCCAGCACCCCCTGCGAAGTAATCAAGTATGTGCCACACCTTGTCTGGATTCACATCAAACCAGCTTGACTTCTCTTCACTCCCCCCAAAAGCTTCATTTATCCATGAGAAAAAATCTTGAACTTCTTTAGGGGAACTAAAGGATATGCTAGATTCTGGCCTTGGAACTGCACCTGGGAACTGAGTTCCAGTCACTCGACCTCCAAAATAAGTTTCATTTAACACGGTTTCAAAGAGAGGCTTGAAAGCTGTAGGTATAGCAGCTTTAGTTGCGTAAGTAAAAAGATCTTTTGATTGTCCAAAACTAATTGGAGAGAATGAACTCATAATAGAGTTAGCTAAGAACAACATAGACTCATCAACTTCTTTGCCTCCTGCTGCTGTATCTACTGCAGCCGTTCCTAAATTAGCAAATATATTAAATCCGTATGGTAAAGGTATTTTAAAATAGTTTTTACCGTCGAACATAAATACCAAGTTCCTTTCTTTAACGTAGGCTGGAATCTTATCCCAATACAAAACTCCATCTTCATCTTCATCAGACATCCCTCTACCAATCATAGCTAACATAGCTGAGAATATTGTAAGACCTGCAGCCATCTTCTGACCAGCGCTGATTCTATTCTTGTAATCTTGAGCTTTACCTAGGAACCCTTGTTTTCTTAATAGTTCTGTTTGAGAGTTAGGAGCCTTAAACCCTAGCGATCTAATTACACGGGCACTACCTTGTACTGATGCGTTAAAGAATAAGTATAGTGAGTTAGCAATTTGTCCGTACTCCCCATGCTTGTTAAAGTTTACAGTAATATTCTTAGCAAAGACAGCAGCGTCTTGCCTGCTTACACCTGCTTCCCTTGCAGCAACGTATGAAGAGAGTCTAATAGAATCTTCAAAAGCTTCGTTGATTCCTTCTACGACATCAATCGTATTTTCTTTAACCTTACCTAGTATCTCCCTGGCTTTACTCTTACCACTAGTGTCTCTCTCTAACTCAGCTGCTATATCCGCTAATGGCTTTACGTACCCCCATCCAGTTTTACCTCCATCATCCTTAAACTCTTGATAGTATTTAGCAAGTAAAGGATTTTCTTTAAGCAACCTCCCAAGACTATCTGGATTTGTCTCTTTCATTATAGCCTTAAGTGAAGGGCCTACTAGCTTAACCATATCCCCCATTACTTTCTTACCAAGTATCTGCCCTCCTTGTATGTCAGCTTCAGCGGCAGCGCTAAATAAAGCTGACTGTATATCCCTTGCGAAGTTTGATATAACGAACTCTGGGTTAAGCGTAGTAAATGATCTTCTCAACCAGTTGTTAGGAGCTCTTAATATCCTAGTAAGCAGAGTTGTCCTAGGTATAGTCATGTTTTTAAGAGCGCCAGCATAGCTTGGATCCACAAATCTTATATACTTTTGTTTGCCTTCCACCCTAATAGGCACTACATTGGGATCTCCAAAGTCAGCTTTGTTTTCAATACTCCAAACTTTTGAGTTAGGATTTTCTTTTATTAAATCATGTAGCGACATAAGAGCTTCGTTCTTTCTAGCTTGCACAATAGTAGCGTTCGCTTGAGCTATAGTTTGTGCGAGAAGATTATCAGCCCTTGTCTTTCTACCTTTAGCTTGTCTATTTACAGGTCCTTTAACCTGAAGCCCTGCACCCCCAGTTGGATGACTGGTGCTACTTGAGTTACTTTCGTCAGTAGCTAACCCAGCTAGAGTTACATAATTTTTAAACTGATCTTCATACACATCCATGTTTTCTCTACTCTCCAACCCAAACTCTACTTGCATATCTCTAGTATCCTGCTGCACCTGCCTAACAAGTTTAACAACTTGATCTAGCTTAGCTTTTCTTTCGAGTGTCAAGCCGTCTAATATTTCTGCAGCTTCAGCATCAGATAAACCACTACCATTTTCCACGCCCTCACGCTCTAAAATAAGTTTATTTCTTTCAGGCGCATGAAGGGCATATAGATAGTCGGTCATTTCACCTGGCTTTATACCCAACTCTTTCATCTTAGATGTTATATCTTCTATCTTCTTCTCAAGCCTTTCTAAATCCTGAGCAGCCTTACCGTACATAAGCTGCTCTTTACCTTTAAAGTCTTGATCCTGTGCAACCCTTCTACCTAAAAAGCTTTCTACATCTTGTTGAAGATTGAGTATATCACCGTACTTATCAACAAACCTTCTATACATTAGGTTTTTGAATGTCTGGAATGGACCGTATTGTCCTGGAGCAAACTCCCCTTCAGGTCGAACGCTAGGATCTGCCGTTACAGCACGCTTAACAAGTGAGTCAACATCAAATACACTACGAGATCTAGATTCAAATGTATCTGTTTCTTCTTGCCTCGGTGGTATAGGTATAGAACCATCGTTGCTAAGCATAATGTCATTGTCGTTAGCTATCTCATCTCCGTAGTTTACATTCTGCCCTGCACGCACAATATCTTTCATCACAATTCCCTTTCCTATAATAGAAAGTTTATCGACAGCCTCACGTGTCGTGCTAAATATCTCTTCTGAAACTAACATATCAATAACAGACCTATACGTTAAGTTCTCATCATTCAAATAGTCATAATTAAAATCCTCTATAGGGTTTTCTTTTATAACATCGCTTAACAGGTCTACCGCAGAGGAGTTAGGGTTAGACTTTCTAATTGACAGAAGGATGCTTCTTAATGCCGATCTTGATACTTCCGATTCTAATATGGTATTATAAGAAGTTTTTTGCTTAGGAATGTCTACAAAATTTCCAAAGTCATACACAACCTGATACTTCTTTGGACCGTCACCAGTCTGTATAGTGCTAAAGTAATTGTTTAAGTCTTGATCTGTAACTACCTGACCCTTAGTAGGTTCCATCTTATTGGCATTCTTGCCAGTTGCATATAACATACCTACGCTATGAGCGACTGACTCTTGACCAAACTTCTTACCTAGCTCCATAGCTTTATCAGAAGGTATGTCTTTAACAAAGAAAGATTTTTCTGGTCTGTCATAGAACCCATCTATCTCCCTATATGTATATCCTTCTTCATCAAGAATAGCTTTAAGCTCTGCATTACGTCTTGCGTTTTCTTCAACAGATAGCTTGCTATTGCCTGGATTCTCTGCAGTCATGTGAGCAAAAGTACTCTTACCGTCTAAGGCTGGCTGTATTTCATTTGCTATAAATGATTCTAAAGAAGCAGTATCCACTGCGCTAGGGAGATCAATAGTTTTCTTTACTCCATCTTCTATGTAGTATAAGCCGTTAACTCTAGATCCCTTTGGATCTTTCGACATCCAGTCCATCCACCTCTTCATGTGAGCTGTATCATTAAACTGAATAGATTTTCTGTTTCCGTTTTGATCAGTGTAGAAAAACTCTCGGCCTCTCATCTGATCGAATAAGCTTCCGTCTCTTGACTCAAAGAAGTCTGGCTCAAGTCCTGAAGGATCTAGCGCATCTTCAAAGTTCTGTATAGCACGGTCTGACTCTAACTGTTTTCTTTTTATCTCAGCATCTCTCTCCTCTCTCTTAACTCTAGCAATAGCTTCTTGAGCAGACTCGCCTGGTAGAGCTTCAATCTTTCGTGTAGGTTTTGCTTTAGACTTAGGCTTTCTTTTTGCCTTAGCTTCCTTTACAGGTTTCTGAGTTCTTTCTGAATTTTCAACTATATCTTTTTCTGCGCTGTAGTCTTGAGGGTTGCTATCCACCTCAGTCTCTTTACCTTCAGTAGCCATCTTAAACTTTTCAGCAAACCTGAAGAAGCTTTCATCCCCCTTAATAAAGTTACCTCTAAACCCAAGTCTAGTTAAGGCATTATTGATAGTGTCTCTAAGTACGTCAATTCTTTTTCTGCCTTTACCTTTTCTTGAAGCCTCATTGAATGACTCTGGACTAACAGTATACTGCTTGATAGCCTCAACAATAGTTTCTTCTCTACGCTTTGCTGGGTTGTAGTCTGGGTATAGGTCTTCAGTTACAAGTATCGCTCTTGCAAATGGGTTTCTTGTAGCTAGATTTTTTAAGTCTTCACTCTCTCTAAAGTTTTCTGGAAGAACCACCAATCCGTCTTCACCAATTTCTAACCCAGCTTCTGCAGCCACCTCTTTATATACCCTTGAAGCAAACGCTGAATCAGATTTAAGTAGAGTCCTGAACATAGCATGACCAAACTCTTCCATAACATCTTGTGACTTAGCCTTAGGTCCAATATGTATTGTCTTAGTTGAGGCATCGTACATCCCTAAAGAATCAGTACCCGTCGCCTCTTTCATTGACTCACTATCCAGGTGTAGCTTTATGTTTACCCCTAGCTTAGATAGAGCGTTACCAAATGCGCTCTTCATTCTTTCTATTTGAGAGACAACTGATAAAGAGATCTTACCTTCTCCCTCTCCAATCCAATCTGCATTAACATCAATAGGTTCAGTAGCAGAAATATCTACAGAGCCTCGTGAAGAAACCTTCTTAGCTGCACGCTCTTTAGATGGCTTCCCAGCTAGAGCGTCTTGAATCATTTGCTCTGTCTCAGTATCACTCATACCTAATGACTTAGCTAAATTTCTAGCTTGAGTTGTCATACCCTTCACCGTACGTGCATGCTTTGTAGAGTTCTCAGGATCACTTGATATCCTCTCTGTAGCTCTGCTAATTGATCCTAGTTTAGAGTCTAGCTTTCTGCGTACTGCATCATCAACATCTAAATCGGATTCATCTTTTTGAGTCTCCAAGTTGTCGTGCTCTGTAGCTTTTTTTCTTGATACATCTCTAGGCTCTGCAATAGTTTCATTACCTTCAGCGTCACTAAACGAAGGGGTTGGTCTCCCTGCTTTTCTGCCTTCTGAAGCTTTTTCAATAGCTACCTTCTGCTCGTATAGTTTATCGTATCTATTCTTTAGATCTTTCTTTCTTTGACTATCCTTCTCTCCATTCATTTCATCTCTAGTCAGAGCCAACTCTCTATGCAGGGTATTAACTTGTCTCTTTTCGCTGTCTGTAAGCTTGCTGTACTCCTTCTCAGACATACCTTCAAGATTGTTAAGCATAGTTTGATATGCTTTTTTTCTAGCCCTTAACCCAGCAATCACTTCAGGGTCTGACGTCATAGACATCTTCTCCTCAATGTCACTCATAGCTTGAGCTACCTCCCCTCTTTGTTTCTGAAACTTATTATGAGCCATGTAGCTAGACCCTGTGCTCATTGCTGTTAAAGGACCGCTACCAATTAAACCCAAAGTACCAGCATCCATAATAGCATACCAATCAATCTGACTCGTTGGCCTACCAGCAAGTCTATCTTGTATAATCCTAACACCTTGATCAATAGCTTCAATACCAGCTTCTTCAAAGAATTCTCCACCAGCTGCCTTACCTCCTGACATAAGTATCTGACGCTTAGTAATCCCCTTTATGCCTTCTTTCATAGCTTGTCTCCTCCCAGCAGAAGTAATCCCTCCTAGAGCAGTAAAACCTTTTGATATTGCCATATCAGCACCTCTAAACAAACGACCCAATACCACCTCTGCCGCCCCAACAGTAGAAGCTAGAAATAGTTTTTCTGATTTAGATCGAGTGGGATCATCGAATACAGATTGATATGCACCACCTGCACCACGTAATCCAAAAGCAGTATAGCCTGCAGCTTCAGCAGAACCACCCATAGCTAATCGTAATGTACTTTGCCTTCTTGCTTGTGTCCCTAAATAATATTTTAAATTCTTTTTTGTGTACTGCTCAACACCTTCTTTTAATCCCTGTTTTGCGGTTTGTTTTAGAACCGTGCCACCACCTATAGTTGCAGCAGCAAGCACCACATCTCCAAAGAGATCTTCACCCCCAGCAACCAGTTTCTTTCCTGCTAACCCCCAGTTGCCTTCAGAGACACTCTCCCATATGCCCTTGGCTTGCTCCTCGTCAGTCATATTATAACGAGACAAATTTCTTTGTCTTGCGGTTTCGTTAAGAAACGTTGATATATGTTCTGCAAATCTGAATTTCTGCTTTGCCCCTTCGTCATCCCCAGTTTGATCTAAATACAATCCATGTATTTGCCTAGGCATAACCGCAAGAGTTTGATTAGAAAAATTCCTCCACCCAACTTTTGAATTTGCTATAAATGAACCCCAAGCGTCTACATCGTCTTCATAAAATTGCAACCCCGCTCTTCTGACTGCTAAGTTATCTTTATACCACATGGTGGATTGATCCCCCTCATCTGCTATTTTAAAAGCCTCTAATATGGCCTGACTCATATGTATGTCACTGTCTGCATCATACTGCCAAGGGATGTTTAACTCATTGCTTAATCCAGATAAATTACCCATATTGGTTTGAGCTTTACTTCGAGCTTCGTCATATTTTATAGACAGAAATTTGTTTATAAACTTAGTAGCCTCTGGATCTCCTTCTAAATATTTACTGTAAATGTCATCTCCTCCATCGTACAATTTCACAGCTAAGTTTTCTAGAAACATTGAACTTAAAGTGTCAATTGTGTCTGGATTAAAATATCCCAACTCATCTAACGCAGCCTCTACATCTTCTTGCTGATTATTTTTTAAAGCAATCAAACCATTCGTTGCTAGGCTCATGGTTAACCCGTTGTTAACTAAATTACCATTCTCTTTATACAGCCTGGCTAACTCTGGAGTATCATAACCCTCTGGTCTGAGGTAAGGATCAATTATGTCCCCCATGTTCCTATCACCCTCCTCCATTGAAGCTATTGGATCAAAATCTGGGTCTTGAGTAATTACTGCTTCAGTCGTGTAATCAAGGTTACGGGTTTTTAATTTTTCGTAATCTTGAACTTCACCCGTGAACCAATCTGGAACTTCTTCTCTTTGATTAAGTAAATCATTTAAAGCGGTTTGCCTCTCCATCATATAGGCTTCAGCTTTTGCCTGCTCAGCTTTCATCCTGTCGTTGTCCTCCATTATTTCCCTACGCTGGATCTCATACTGAGCATTCATCGCCCCTAAAACATCGCCTCTACTTCTACTGCCATCATGCGTCATTAACCCTAAGATATCTTCAGGACTGTAGTTTTTACTTCTATAGTAATCAAATAACTTAAAGTCATCTTTATACCCTGCATCTCCTGCTTCTATCATAGCGGCAGTTGAACTTGCAGGATCTGGCGGCTGGACAAGTTGAGGCCCACCTTCCATACCTACAGTAGTAATACTACTAGCTTGTACTGGCTCTGTATTTAGTTGCAGTGGATCTGTGTTATCAAATTCGTTTGCCATATTACTCTAATTTTAACCAGTTATGCTGCTTCTGTATGGCGCTTGGGTATAGCTTTCTTTCTGGAAGCGAATCAAGAGGGACACCTCCCGCAACAATAGCGTAAGCTGAATCAGCCAGCGCTCTTGCTTGATCTTGGTCTATTTCTTGTGAAGCTAGATAATCTATATCTTGTAATTTTTGAGATTTTATAAGAAACCAAGCGGCAACTTTACCTGCAACCTCAGCATCTTCATTTATTAAATCTGGATTTTCTACAAGCCTATCATCGCCATATATAGCCTGGCTAGCATTAGCATAATTAGTTCTTCCAGTTATTTGTATTAAACCTCTACCCCTGAACTTATATCCGTCTCCTGGCTCGGTATTACCTAGAGTAGCCCCCTTTGATGAATTTACACCATATACTTTTTCAAAGAAAGCTTCATCATCTTTTTTAAGAACTGTTAACTCATCTTCACTTAAATCCTCGACTCGGCTTCCAAATATTTTTCTTATTCTATCGTTAGAAGTTCCTCCATAGCCTTTTTCTGAACCTGTGTGATCGCCGCCTGATTCTTTTTCACTCACGGAAACAAGAGCTATCGCCGCCTGCTCACTTATGTCACCATCAGCCATTAAAGCGTTAACCATATGTGATTGTCCAGGAGTCATTTCTATACGATGACCAACAGGACCGCTTCTTTCGAGTGGAGCGCTCACTTCTACCGCATCTTCTGCTGCAACTCTAGCAGCCTCCTCAGAAGCCCTCGCTTCAGCTGCTCTTTCGTTTATCCCTTCTTCTTGACTTGCATCTGGCGCACCAAAGAATATTTCAGCCATAGCTCTGTGTGGCGAATCAGCTGGAGGGAAACCATACTTATCAATAGCTGCTTTTAATTCATTTTGATAATTAGTGCTCTCTGGATTTAAGATCCCAACTACTTTACTATTCTCTGGATCTCCTAGAGGGCTAGTCCATAAGTATTTTTCAGTACTCCCATCGCCTAGCTTATACTCTCCTGCATAATTAGCTAATGACTCTTCAACTCTACTAACTGCATCATCAACAGCTCGTTCCTTAACCTCAGGATCTTCCTCTCGTGATTTTTTTTCTGCTAACTGCTCTTGCTCTATAGCTAATAGTCTTTCTCTTTCTGCAGTCTCACGCTCTTCTTGAGTTGGCTGAATAGGTTTATACCTTAGTGCATCTGAAGCCTCTGGTGGCTTAATACCAAAAAAGCTAAGTACATTTTGGACTCCTTTAGGTAAAGTCTCAACTCCTGAAACTCCTTGCGGCTCAAGTCCCCTATTAAAACCTTCATTAAACTTTCGAGCTGCTTCAGAATCTCCATAAGGATTTACTTCAGTATCACCCTCTTCTTCAGCTACTTTTTTTTTATTTGCATACTCTGAATTAATCCTAGCGGCAGCATCATCTCCTGTAGTTAAGAAGCTTTCAGAACCTTCTGCTGTTCCTCTTATCTCTCTAACCGCAGCATTCTTCTCACCTGCAGTTAAATCATCGTCAGATAGCACAGAACTTATAGCTAAATTTTGGAATCTACTTAATTCATTGATAGGCTCTAAACGTTCATTATTTACAGGGTCTACTGTCTCTGCGAGAACTGGAGTGTTGTCAACGGTAAACCCAGCGTTAGTTAGAGCTTCATTGGAAGAAGCAGTACCCGCATCATCTTGTTCCCCTGCTCCCTGACCTTCTACTGGTATATCTTCTACTGATGTAACCTCACCTTGATCAACTAGATATTGAGTTCTTAGCTGCCTTATAGCCCCACCAAACGGAGAGTTACTTATGTTTGCATTAACTTCTCTTGATAAAGCATTGTCTGCATCAAGGTTAATTGTTTTGGTTCCTGGGACCTCAACAAAAGTTGTCTTTGGCCCGCCAAACTCAGCAGACTGAAACGCATCATCTGCATCTCTTCTAATCACTTCAGTATACTGTATCGTTGCTAGTCTCTCGCCGTTAGGCCCTATACCATATTCCACAATGTTATACCCTGACTCTACACCAGGTATGTTCTCAGTAAGCGGAACGTTTACTTGATTGTCCTCAGCTATTGATGTCATTGTATACTCACCACCAACTTGAACATCATCTTCTGTAGCAATCCTGCCACCTTCTAATTCATCACCCACAGAAATGGTTGGTAGATCCCTAACCGTAGTGGCTGTTACTGCTGGAGGTGGAGTTTCTATAAAGTTGTAACTAGCGTACGAAGCTATTCCTGCTTGTGTTATCTGATTAAGAACTCCTGGTTCTATCTCACCATAATTACCCTTAACATAGTTCTCTAAGTCCTGCTGTCTAAATCCATTCTCCCCCACCTCTTCTTGCAGTGTAGCAACAACAGATTCTCTAAACTGTAGATCTTCACTTTGATTACCAGAGTACTGTTCAAATAATTTACCTACAATATAATCGTTCTGTGCTCTTGGGTCTAAAGTATTAAAGGCAACCTGCTGACCATCAACCTCAACCATATCACCTTGAGCTGTAGATGCTAATACATCAAATCTTTGTTTAACTTTTGTGTCTTGAGTTACGTCTATAAGCTTAGGTATGGGCTCTTGTATTGTTTCTTTTTTAAAGTTTGCAGGGTTTGCATAAGTCGATGCTTCAAAAGCACTTATTGGTTCTCCACTAATAGGTTCTCCTTCAGCGTTAAGTTCAAACCCCATCGGTTCCCCTTTAGCATTGTACTCGCCATTCCACTGAAAGTAATTGTTATGCATGTTTACTGCATTATCATAAGATGATGGAGAGTCACTGTCGTATATAGCTACACCGCTGCCGTCTCCGTAAGGGTTTGTTCTTATCCTCTCATCTGCTGGAGTGTAACTGCTAGTTTTCTTAGTGTCCTTAGCGTCTTTAACTTCTCCAGTATAGTGCCCATTAAACTTTTGGTACAACCCATTCAGTCCATTAATCTTATTGGCAGCTTCTAATGCGCTGTACTCAACGCCTTCATATTGTCCTGCCCCATTGATATAGTCTTTAGCATCTTGAATCCTATCCTCCATAACCTCAGAGTACATTCCATTTTGTGCAAACGCTCCTGCGTTAAATCCAGATAGAGCATTTATGTTGGCAATCTGCGCTCTCTCTTGAGCGTCCTTACGCTGTCTTGCAAATCTTAGCGCTTGCTTTTTATCTTGTATACTTCTTGTAGTGGCTGTTTGAAACCTCTTTAAAGCGTCTTGATATCCGTTAGCCATTATCCTTGAAATCTTTGCTCTGTCGCTATCTCATCCATAAAGATTTCGTACAAAGCGTTTTTATCTCCTGCCCTTGCTGCCCCCATAAGTTGATCAAATATATAGTCTGGTATGATAGCTTCACTACCAGTTACGTGCATCTCGTCACCGTCGGCATCTAATGCTGGTGATCCGTCTTCATGTGATATAACAAGATTCAGTACATCATGATCGTGCGGTCCTGGTGTAACGCCACCATGCTTAAATCCACGCATCTTATTCCCATCTCTATTCACAACAGCACCTCCTCCACCGCCTGTATTTGTAATACCAGCTTGAGGGTTTAACAACCCTTCTAGATTTGAGAATTGAGTACCGTACTCAAAGTCTTGAGTTATATCAGATTCTAACTGACCAACAGTTTCTTGAGCTTTTCGTGCTAGCTTAGCTGCCTCAAGATTCGCAAGTTGATTTTGCATTGCTGCCGTAGACTGCGCATTCATTCTATTTTGCAGTTGATCGTTCTGTGATAGCGCAGTCGTAACAGCTGCGTCTCTCTGCTCTCTATTTTTAGCTATTGCCTCAGAAGCTTCCTCTGGAGACATTCCACTATCTATTAATGTAGCTAGTGTGCTTGCATCTTCAGTCTCAGATTCTTCAGCATCTTTAATAACTTTATCCAACCCTAGTCTACTAAGCTCTGGTTGAATAGCTGCAGCTTCAAGTAGTGCTTCTTGGCTTTCAACTCCAGCTCCAGCTAAATCTATTTTAGCTTGCTGTAAATCGTCTAACTGACTCACTCCTTTCAACCCTTGAAATGCAGAGAGGTACCCCATCGCCCCTGTCTTACCTTGCCCAGGAGTAAACATACCTGATAAAGTTTGCTGTTTCGGTATCATCAGCTTATCCCCCAATGTCATCTGCTTTCTTCCTCTTGGACTATAAACGCCTCGTTTAAATTGTGTTGCTCTTCTTAGTCTCATACTTGCAAAAATACTAAATTATCTACTATGATCCAACGTAGTAGGTTCATAGTCTAGGTTTACTATATCTAATTCAAAATTACCATTTAGGTTTACAGTGACATCTGCATAGTTTCCTCTCGCTGCCTCCCCGTCAATACCTCCTGGAGTTACTGCATACAATGTTATAGGTGAATTAAAAGCTACTGCATTTATTGCTGCTAGAAAGTTAAAGATGTTAGCTGCTTCTTCTCCAAACGCACCTAAAAAAAGCAGTAAATCACCAATCGTAATCTGTCCATCTTGATTTAAATCTAATAGCTCTTGGTATGGTACACCTTGTCCATAACCTCCAATAAATGTTAACAAATCTTGAATTGTTACAACGCCGTCTTGATCAAAATCTGCTAGAGCAGTTAAAGGTGAGGACTGGTCTCCAGGGAAAACAACAAACAAACCGTCTAAAGACAACCTCCCTGATGTTGATGCAGGTCCAGAAGCTTCTACGTTTGTGTCTGTATAAGCAGTATCATCGCTCCAAACCTTTGTTGTTTTTCTTAGCGTCACTCTATTTGGAGAATTGTCTATACCGAATCCATAACTTTGAAAAGGCGCACTAACGCTATTAAAAGAACCTTGCTCTTCAAGAGACGCTGACGGATCTAAAGTATACTTTGTTCTTGCAGAAGAAGCTTGATAGTTAGAGAAAAAATCTACATGCAGAAAAATACGATTAGATCCAGCTGCGCCGTTAACAGACGATACAGCATTGTATTGATTATTCAAGTACCCCTGACCTGCAGCTTCTAGTGTAGCAAGAGAATCCTCATCATTAAGAACATCACTTAAGAACTTACCTGCATACAGATTAAGTCCTTGAAAATGAGGGTAGTAAATTTGATAAGCCCCCCTTAAAATACCTATCGGCTTAACATTAGCTCTAGATACTTGAGTCTTCCTACCTATATTGGCGTGAAGAGATGGTCCTTTTTCTGTAAAGTTAAAGATATTAGTAGGTCTGAGTTGAGTTGGGTTTTTAGTATCGTTAGCTCTAAACTGTACACTTGTTATCTGATCATTAGATAAAGACCCTTCGATAGATAAGTTCTTATATATCTTATTAGCACTTGCGTTTTCGTTAAATGTAAAAGATATAGACGAAGG
>CESX01004679.1_pt1 | contig 23016 bp, 27 predicted proteins | sample 326941 | NCBI WGS metagenome assembly CESX01 (sample SAMEA2622357, study PRJEB7988) | marine metagenome | isolation source: saline water (ENVO:00002010), including
AGCGTATAGAGAAGAAACGTCTCCTACACCATCTTCGTTAGCCCCGATAACCGCGTCGGCAGCGGAAGCCCCAAAGTACAATATATCTTGACCCCCGAAGTCAACCCTCTCGCTGTATGGGTGAAAGTTCGTTCTACCATCATACACGATCCAATTCTGCTTTGGATATACAGTCAGGAATATATTTAGGCTGTCTCCCAAATTTATTGTTGATGGTAGATTGAGGTTTTCGATTTTAAGTCCCGCGACGCGATTCTTAATCTCTCCCTGATCCTCCTCTCCCACGTTGAACATTTCAGGGACAAGGCTTGCTTGAGAAGACCTAAAGTCTTGATCTCTAGTCTGATATTCAACAGTAAGAGTGGCGTTGGTTTGTATTGGATCGAAACCTTCTACGTAGTCTCCGTAAAAAAGTCGGTTCTCGCTTAACGTCTGAGCACGGGCTCTTTTTGGCAAATTGTCAAATTGCTTTGAAATTTCGTATTCAGGATATCCAATAACTACGGAGTCGTTAAAGAACGTGAACGTAGTGTCTCCGTCGTAAACTGGCGGGACCTCGTCTATGATGTAGAAGTCGTTAGACTCAGAGTTTCTTGCCAGAATGCGAATCGATTCCACCTCTTGTGTGTACCCTTCCCTAGGAATTGTGATCGTACAGGCATTCTCAACATTGAAGTCGAGGTCATTTCCTGCGGCTATGTATGCAGGAGGAATAGCATAAGTACTGTATGTGCTTAGAGCGCTCTCTTCACCATTTACGTATATGTTTTGATAGGCATACTGGAACGGAGATATGTCTTTGAACAGGCTTTCGGTTCTGGTCTCGTCAGTAAAGAAAAACCATGTCGGAGGGGCTACAGGGGTGCGAGGGCATGCGCAAATCGCATCAAGAATGTCTTCTTGTTCATATGCGTCAAGATTTCCTGCCAATGCTCTGTTTACATCAAGTCGGCGCGGTTCATTTACATTGTCGGTGAAGTACAGTATTGTTCTATCCGTCTCGTCTACGTTTTGAGAGTTTAGGTGAGCAATGTCACCCTTGACAAATCCATCGGACCTAAAATTGAAATAACGTGAGGCGAAGATTCGCTGAACGTTTAGGTTAGCATTTACCCTATACACCCCCATCTCCTCCGCATCCTCAGAGAACACGAAGAAGTACACGAAACCGTACTTCTGATCCCTAACAGATCCAATGACAACCTTTTGGAATCCTTCAGAGAAGTAATCATCCATGACGGCTGCGACTTGATTTCCGTTTATTGGCTTGATTACACCTGAGTCACCAGACTCACTTCCGTCAGCACTCCCGTTGCTAGACTCTCCAGTAACCAAAATATTGAGGGCGTCCGTCATCTCACTGACGCCACGTATTCTTGAGTCCGCTGAGTTATTTAGGGACCTAGGAAGTCGCTTATCAATCATTAATACTTAGGTGATTGCTTGTAATTCTTTCTAATAACCTTCATAGCCTCTTCTTTCGTGAAGTTGCTTATTCTAGCCTTAGCCTTTCTGCGCTCGTTGTAAAATTCAGCCCGTGCTCTTGCCTTTTCATTAGCGGGAACAGTCGACTTCCGCTCACAAAGCTTGTAGTATATATAGGATCTCAGAGTCTCCTCTGCATACACGTGAACCATAGGGTCAGAACTTCTCGCCTCGTCAGCGATATACTCCATTACGACCTCAGTAAAGTCGTTATTGGTTGAGAGTTCGATCCTGTTTCTGTCGAGATTTACTCTGTACTCTCCGTGAAGGTGGCCACCACCCATCCCGTACAATCTCCCAACCTGATTCTCGTAAATGTAGTTTCGGAAAATGTAAGAGTCGAAGTTGTTGTTAGAGCCTGAATTAGAAGTCCCGAATCCAGAAGTAGGGCCTTTGTCGTCAGACCTATCGTCAATCTCATTCTCAGCGATGTCTAGAGGCCCAGAATTAAACACCTGCTGCGTAGCGGGATTGTTAATGGAACGAGACATATTGATGTTCTTATTCTCTCCAAATACGTACACATTTCCGTCAGAATGAACAACACCAAGTTTAATCATGTCAACGAAGTCATCGGGTATGACAACCTCATCTTGAGCCGTGACAGATAGCTTGAGAGATTTAATCTTTGGGACAACATCAAAACCTATTTCACGTATACCTCTAAGAGCAAAGTTTCTAATTGCAAGATCAGACGCACCACTCACGTAGTCATCAGTATCGAGAGTCATGATGAAATCATCGACAATCTCTCTAAGGGGAACGTAGTTCATCATTCGGCAGCGTCTTCAGCGTTAGTATAATTAAATATATCGGCGTCTCTAAGCCTTACACCAATCAACTTTAAAATTTCGGTAACTAGCTCATTTTTATAGTGATTAGGAAGATCGAAGTCTCTAATGTCAAACGGATTAACAATGTAAGTTCCAGGCTCGTTACCAATGGTTACAGAATAAGTAGGTAGAGCGTTGGGGTCAACTTGATTGTTCAAGACAGAAGTGGGTTGTCTATAGTACCTGAGTACTACGTCTTGAACGTTCGAAGGATACACTCTAAGATCGTTTCCAATAGCCATAACAGGGAACTCATCAGTAGGGGAAGAAAGTCTACTGGTAAGCATCCTAGACACCTTCTCAGTGTCATACATCAACTCTATACTGACACCCTCCTCTGTTCTTGCAGAAATAATTCTAGCAAAGTCGGCAGGCTTTTCAAACACCACAACGTCTTCATTTGCCAAAATCTGTCCCTGACCGCCAGCAAGAAAAACCTCCTGAATATATCTAGAGAGGTCCTCCTGAACGTTTTTCTTAATTGACTTATATCGACCAGGATCAACGCTTTGGCGCCTCACCTGCTGACTCTGAATCATCTCCCTAAACATCTCGTTGAAGATGTTTTTTTGCGCAATGTCAGAAAATGTGTTGAAGACCTCAGGTGTAACGAAGCCCTTTTGCTCTTTATTAGCAATATCTCTGACTACATTGAATATCTCTATAACACTAATCATACGGCAAATATACAAAAAGAAAGAGGGGCTGTTAGCCCCCCTCTCTCTGCAGTGTAAGTGTATAGCTTACAGTTTATCAATGTGATCCTCAAGCGTGGAGAGAACAGCCGCGCCTTTTTCGGTCATGCAGAATCGAGCAAGGGTGTCAGAGCAGTTTGCCCCCGCAGGGTTTGCGACGATGATAGTGTTGCTGTCAAACCAGTATGCGCCAGAATCAGAAAGTTTAATGATGTTGTATTCATTGGCCTGGTGAATCAAAGACTTAACCTTAACCGCTGGGTCGTCAAAGGCTTGAATGAACTTCTTCGGATTTTTTTTCGCCGTCCGAAGCAAGTTGTGTCTGATCTCAGACGAGGTGCCACCAACGCCGATACCAAAGTAAACCGCAACGGGTAGGAGGTCGTTGATGTCCTTGTCTCTAACCATGGAGATGGCTTCAACCAACAGGAACTCTGTGTCAAGCTCCTTCTTTGCATCGACAGACTTGTCAAGAACCTTAAACACATTGCCTCCATTTTCGACATTCTGTGGATGACGATCCAAGTATTCCATAAGGTTTGGCTCAGTCTTCTTCACCAACAGGGTTCCGTCTCTGAACAAAATCGGTTTGCGAACTGCATCATCTCGTTGTTCGTCAGACCATACACTGTTCTCAGAGGGACAGTACCGAAGCTCCCGCATCATATCTGTCTCTTCGTCGTACATAGAGATACCTTTGGTTTGTAGCATATACACCACACCCCCACCAGAGACCAGCTGATACACCTTGTGATTTGGCGCCTCTACTTTACGCTTGAATGACTTTTTTACCTCTTGCTTTGCTTGAGGTTCTGTTTTTTTTGCCTGAGTTGTTCGAGGGCGTCCAGGCGCCCTTTTAGCTTGTTGTGCCATTGTATTTAGATTTAATTAAAAGTTGCGTAGTTGTATGCGTAAGTCTTATACAAGTCCTTTGCAATGCTTCGAGCAACGTTATGCCCGACATCTCTCCCCGCAACGCCGAACCTGCTCAAGAATGCTTTGAACGAGTAGTCAGGTCCAACGCCCCCAAACGTTTTAATGTTAAGGGTTCCGTCTGTTCTTCCTCCAGTGCCACTAACCTTGGACGGTATAATGGCAACAACGTCTCCTCTAAAGTTGTACAAATATAAGTTGTATTCTTTATCTCTCCTAATTACAAACACATACATAGATTGATGATCCGTAGCATTCGTTTCCAATCCTAAATCAGGGAACCTGTACTTCTTTGTGAGATTGTCATCGTTGTTTGTGGTTTGAGTGGCAGGTAGGCCAGCGATGTTCTGGTGGATCATCGAGAAGATGTCCTGCTTTCCGTTAGAGAATCCCTTACAGGTGTTGTTATCGCTACCAAAGATCTCGTACATATTCGTGTACGCAGGGAATCCAAAGGCGCAGTACATGGTGTAGTCTGCTGTAGCCTCGTATGCATTGGCGAGCTCGAAGTAGTTTCCAGCCTGGATATGTGCGGAGTTTTCTTTAGAGTACGAGGTTGCACCTGCCGTTTTTGCAAGGGTGTTGGACGCACCCTCGTCCGTCGTGTCGTAATCGGTTCCTAGGAGTGCGTTGGTGTCATTGGCCCAGGCGCTAATGTGCTGTCCGTCAGATTGCGTTATCCCAGTATGGTTGTAGTCAATGTCTGGCTTATTGACGTCAGACAAGAAATCAACACCAGCTATGACGGCTGATGACGGATCAGCCTGCTGAGTGATGATGTTGATCGGGGTGTCGTTGACTATCGCCGCCACATCCTCAAACCCATCAACCTTAGCCTCTTTGAGTGTCGCGCTCTTATCAACAGAGTCAAACCTAAGTATGTTTCGCTTGTCGTCAGCGGCCAAAAAGTTCATAACCGACTCCATAAGGGCCACTTCTTTTCCATCTTTACATGACACCGTTATATGAGTCTTATCGATTACGTCAGAGCTTGGAAGCGTGACATAGTCGTAGACACTGGCATCGTCAAAGTTGAAGTGTACCTTACCCAGCGTGGCGGTTATAAACGAAAGTTTATTTGCTGGTATAGCAATAACGCTAAGCCCCTCTCCGTCATTGGATGACGTTGAGGAGAATAGCGTTATCTGTTCCCTCCTAAATAGGAAGAATTTCTTCATTAGGAAGGAGTAGCAGTGAAGGCAGCAGAGGTGACATCGGCATCAAACTCCACCAGATCGATCACTTCAAGCTTGCCGAAGTTCAGTTCCTCAGCAAGTCTTTTTGCTACAGTAACTTCTTTGCCAGAAGTGACAGTCAAAACATACTTGCTGTTGTTGACGTCACCTGACCCAGCCTCTTTAACGTGATTTATGCAGTAGATTGTGACTTCGGTGGGCGTACCGCTATCAATACCGAGGACGGTGTCGAAAGGAGTGAAAACGTTGTTTCCGTAAATAAACTTTTTCATTATGCTACAGTTACAGAGTTATTGAAAAGGACTTCGTATCCGTCTTCCTTTGCTTTAAGCAAAAGGGTGTCACCCGCAGCGTTAAACGTGTAAGTGACAGCAGTACCCGATTCATTGGTTGCAGAAACCTCAATTTGTCCTGCATTGATGGTATCTGCAGTAAGGAGAAGGAGTTGACCTATGATGACGTTCGGGTAATTAAAAGTAGTAACATCTTCACCTTCCGCGTCAGGAGCAGTAGTAGACTGTTTGGTCGTGTACTTGACGGGAGAAGGTAGGGAAGCCAAATCAGAATCTCCACTACCAGTAAGCTCAACAACGAGAGCCTCGTCCGTATCCAGAACTGCAGTCGTGGTAGTGGTGGTGATGGCTTCGTTAGCCCCGTCAGGAATAAGAACTGAGTTGTATCCCATGATTTTTCATTTTGTGGCTTGAAAGGGGAGGCCACTTGCCTCCCCTCTCAAACCTAGTTATTAGCCCTTGATGATGACGTGCTGGTTAGCAGCACGGGTAACGAGAGCGATCTCAGAGCGGTAGTTCATCTCAAGGATGTCCTTGTCCAACTCGTTGTGTCCGAGGACACCGCCACCACGCACCCAGTGCTCCATCTCACGGCTGTATCCGTTAGCCTCTTTGTAGTTCATCTCCAAAGCAGGAGCCTTAGCACCGCTGACAGGGTCAGTGACCTGCGTCATCGGAACCATAGCACCCACGTACTTGGTAGAAGCACCCAAGAGGGTCGGGTCGTTCATCAGCTTCCAATCGTGCTTGTGGAAGGTGTAGCCACCTCTCGTGAAGCTCTTGAAGCCAAGCTGAACAGCCATGTCAGCGTCGTTGTTGAACGCACCGAACTGACCAGCCAAACCAGCCGACACGTTGGTAGCGATACCACTAGCGAGCATGTCGTCGATAGCCAAGGACTGAGTTCTGTTCACGTACATAGCGTACTCGGACGGGGCTCCTTGCTTGTCCAGCTCCAGGATGATGGAGTCGAACTCAGCGAAGCTGTCGAGCGGGTTAGCGGAAGCGTTGCTCACCACGATACCACGGCTGTTGACAGCAGAGAAGTAGCCCTCGGAACCTTCCACACCACCAGGGTTAGCCGTGGTGAAGTTCGTCTCTAGTGCAGCCGTACCACCAGTTTTCTCAGCAAAGAGCATCATAAGCTCACGCTTGTCCTCGAAGCGGCGGCGGGTCTCTTGCTCACCGTGGACGTACCAGCGGTACTCACCACCACCAACGTTCACCCAGCCGATGTTCGTGGCCTGTGAGCCAGCGATCTCGTAGCGATCCTTGAGGATCATGTAGCTCTGAGTGCGCTTGGTTGGGGCCGTGCGCATGATGTTGTTGCTGTGATCCGTACCCTGGTAGTACATGTTACCGAGAATGATAAGATTATCGTTAGCGGCCCAGTCCGTACCAGTTGTACCGTCCAGTCTCTTGAACGTATGGCTACCAGCAGTATCGTCAGTCATAATGTAAGCCTCACCAGAGGAAGCGTTCATCACCACGGTTTGAGCCTCCAAGAGGTCCTCTCCAGAGAGGTCGGTACCAAGGACAACCGTACCAGCTGCACTAGCGTTGGTCGAGATCGACTGAGTTCCGATGTCCACCAGTCTGTGGCGGCGCTGCTCCTCCCAGTACTGGATAGAGTCGGCGGTACCAGCATTCTTGATGGCGCCAGTCAATTTGAGAAAACCAGTGATACCCTGATCGCCATAGGTCTTGATCAGGAGGTCACGGTTGTCAGGCTTGTTATACTCAAGCAGAGTGTCTACAGTAGTGTAGAGTTCAGGTGCAGTGTCGAACTTCGGCTGAAGTCCTACACCAGGAGATCCAATAGATGCCATTGTCTAGTTTTTTTTTAGATGTTAAATGTCATTAGGCTGTTATTCCCACCCCCGACGATTTGTCTGAGTTGAGCCGTGAGCGGAGCCTCTTGTTTTGCCGTTTGTTGCGGCGTAGCCTCCGTCTTGACATTAGCAGCGTTCTGAACCACACCCTTCTGACCATCGCTCATACCCTGACGATAGACAGACGCGACAATTTCGTCGATCTTGTCAATCACCGTAATGTGAGAGGCCAAAGTGTCGTAGTCCCAGTTGCCGTTGTTGTCAACGTAGGAGTCAAAAAATTCATCGATACGGGAGTTCCGATCAATGAGTTGCCCACGGTATCCGTCGTCAATCCCGTAAGTGAACGTATGTCCATTCGGGAGATCAAACTCCAACCCCGTGAGCGAACCGACTTCCTGGGACATGTTTTGTACCCACTGGTCGTCGATTTGGTAGTAGTCATCGCTGACAGATTGCTGTTGTACTTCAGGCGCAGCGTATCCATTTCGGATATCTTCGATTGCCTGCCGAGCACGAGTAGCGTCAGCTTTGAGCTGGATTTGTGCAAGTCGGACCTGCTCCTCCGAAGCGGAGTCGGGATCCATATTATACTTGCTTGCGATAAGCGTGTTAAGCTCATCAACGTTTAGGCCAGGATACTCAGAAGCCATGTTTACTCTAACGGCAGTCACATCGTCCATTTCGGACGGGTTAAGTGACTGATAGGCAAACCAGTCCTGAGGGGACCTTCCAGTTTCTTCAACGAACTTGGCGATAGCCTCAATTCGCTCATCCATCTGGTAGACTCCTTCGTCCTCACCATCGTCTATAAAGTCGTCGAAACTGTTGATATCAACACCGAGCCGCTCGCTCATATAGTTGAGTACCGCAGATTCTACGTCTTGTTCTGTGTATTGAGTTTCAGTTACCTCTTGCTGTACGGGTTCATCAACAACTGACTCAGGCTCCGAAAAACCTTGAACAGGCCCGTCAGAACCTTGTTGAGTAGACTCTTGAGTTTCTCCCACAGCTTCTGTAATACTAGTTTCAGGTTGCCCCACAGATTGAGGAGCTTCACCTTCCATAGATGCAGCCAGATCTTGAACATTGTCAAAGAATTGAATCGGTTCCTGTGTGTCAGGAGTAGGGTTAGTATTGTCTTCCATTTTATTTAATTAATTAAGTTTCACATAAATAGATGAAACGCCCCGCCTCCAGACCCTGGGACTTTGGCGGCAGTTATATGAGCGTTTATCTCTTCCCCTGCGGCAAGGGTTATGGTGACGTACTGACTTCCGTCACCTTCATAGAATCCTGCTGGCTGATTATCGTCTGCCGATTCAAAGGGCTCTCCGTCAGCTGGATTTATAAAAGTAGTGTTGGTGTTAGTGCCCCCATCGGCTACTGCGGCCAGGTATTGAAATATACCTCCAGCCTTCAACTGAACGTCGCCAGCAGTATAACACACAATCTTAGTGAACTTAGACACAGTCGACAGCGGAGCAGTACCTGCAACCGCCTCGTCGTTTGCTGCATCAAGCTTGAAGACGTTATTCATTACGCCTGATAAATGACTGCGTACTCAACGGTGAGACCGTGAGACGTGTCGATGTCAATGTCATTAGTGCCATCGTAGGGGAAGAAGGCCCAGTCTCCACCGTAGAGGCGGCCCAGCTGGACGTTATTAGCTCCCACCTCAATGGTGATGAACTCGTCCTGAGAGGTGCTCAGGTTTTTGATGTAGACCTTGTGAGCCTTGTTATCATTATAACTGGCTTCAGCGACAAGATTGTCAGCAGTAGTAGCAGCAGCATAGATTTTTCTCGCTACACCCGTAAACTGATCCAAACCAACAGTACTTTCGGCTTTGGTCAGAGTGGCTGTAGTCGACAGAGCCAATGCATCACCAGTCAGATCTGCACTGTTCAACGTAAGGGTTGCGGTTGTAGTCGGCATTTTGTATGATTATTTTGATACAAATATATGTTGTTATTTTTTGATAACTCTCATTCCAGAGCCAGCCTTCTTCTTAGGCTTTTTTTTGTACCTAGACACACGTCCCTTTTCTCTCTTTTCTTTTGCAGCCGAAGCCTTCTCAGAGGGGCTCAGCTCAGACCATGTTGCTGGGGTGTCTTTGCTAATTCGCTTGGTGGGACGAAATGTGCGATCTGATCCGCTATATCCCTCCTTTCCTTTAGGAGTCTTCCATTCCTCCTTAAACCAACGGCGTAGAGCAGCGCCCTTCTTAGTTTTTCTTACCGCCATTTCCCCAGTTTTTAGCGCCAACCTTTCTACACTTAGCAAGCGCGCCAGAGGCATAAGCAGATGGCCAAACCCTGTATCTAGACTTCACCTTGCTGTAACACGCATCCTTGGACGTCTTTCCTCCCTTCTTGTACTTTCTAACTCTCATGGCTTGCTAGTTTAAATTTAGCCTTTTCTACAGCACCAGGATGAGGCTTGTAGTCTCCTTTCATCAAGAAATATCTGCCACGTTCCTGCATCCAGTGGTATCCGCTAGGGGCAGGAACTGAAATGCTTTTGTTACTCACATTGAGATTGACTCCTTTATTTTTTTTGACAGCCTTCATTGAACCTGATTTTTTGCAAGTAAAAGTTTGACCTCTTGTATTTCCTTGAGTAAGGTCTCTATATTGGCCTTCAATTCACCATGATCCATCTCCAATACTTTAACTCTGGACTTTAGAGTAGTGAAGTCATTTTGAAACTTAAGCCACATTCCTATGATGGCGCCAACGATGCTTAAAAGCTCAAATTGAGTAAGTGTATCCATATGAAGTATTAGCAATTCCACTTTCTAAGTGATTTGTTGATTCTTGAGTTAGGGTCACGAGCTGTCTTAGCGCTAGTAAGACGCTTCTTCATTCCCGTCATTCTTGCACAAAAAGACTTTCTTCTATTGGCCGCCTTGCTCCCTTTCTTTAGTTTAGACGGCTTTGTAGTTACGGCAGTCTTGAGTTTACTGCCAGGATTTGCACGACGATATGAAGCAACACCTTTTTTATTCAAACCACCAGAAGGATTCTTCCCTTCCTTACGGGTCCATGCAGGAGTTTTACCTCCTTTTTTGTAGGATTTTTTACACTTCACTTTGCAAATATAATACTATGTAATTATATTAAAGCATAACAGTATTACGGTATAGAGTAGTAGGTATCAATGTCTGACTCAATGTTAGATCTATTTGATGATTGATCTCCGTCAAAAAGAATAACCTCTTGAATATGACCTGAGAATTTACCTCCCGCACTAGCTCTAGCGTCTGCGCCTATTGCCACTTCATGACTTCCAGTAAACAGTGTCCCACTATAAGAGCTACTACCGTTAGTGGTGCCATTATCAAAAGACTCCAATGTTCCTGTGCTATCTGCATACGCACTGATCTGAAGCTGTGTATTCGTAGACAAAGGAGGGCTATTGTCTTTAAAGTTTTGTTGAGATGTGTTAAATACTACTACTCTAGCAGTAGTTCCTGCTGATCCAGTTCTTAGGTATTGAGCAATCCTAACTTTTGGAGTCGATGCAGAATCGTCTTGATTTAAAATCTGACCATTTGAAATAGTAGATCCAGTTCTAATTACAGATGTACCATAAAAAGACCCAGTATGAACTTGAGCTGAAGCAGTCAATAGTCGATCATTGTTAAATAATAGTGCGGCCTTATTATTAACTTCAATCAATGATCCCGAACTATATATAGTCGGCATTTGTGATGTAGTACTCTGTGATGCATGTCTATTATTTCCCGACTGATCATACCATCTCGAAATTTGCCCTGACCCTGATCCACAGTGATTGGCCAGGGCAGTAGTGTCTAAGTAACCAGAACTAAACCCGATGGTGGCCGTAACCCCACTTTGATTTCTGACATCAATGCAGTTTGTTGCAGAACCAGAGAGCTGTCTAAAGCTAAAAGCTAGAGAAGCTCCAGTGTATGTATCAAGAAAATGAGTTACAGTGCTAAAACTCTGACCGCTTATATTAGATATGTTTGCCTTGAGTACGGAGTCAACGTTTTTTATATTTGACTCACTAACACCTGATAGCTTTGATATATCTGGCATTACACAGTAAGTTCAATCCAGTCAGGTGATGGGTTAAAATACATCAAGTCAGAAGTAGCGTTTAAGGTGTACCCCATAACCCTCACCACGTCTCCGTTTCCGCTAGGGGCTGTTTCAGTGACTTCACCAGCAGTTGTCGATAGATATACTACGGATCCCACAGTACCCAGATTAGAAGAGCTGACTCCGTAACCTCTAAGCAATACACCTGCCGTAGTAGGGTTGGTTCCCAACGCCATTCCTATAAGTCCGCTTGCAGTGGAAACAGCGTCGGCGTCTGCTGCCTGCCAGCTACCTGAACTAGTGTAGTAGTAAACACTGCCTGCAGTCAAATTATCTCCCGACTGACCAATATATACAATCTCACCAGAAGCTTCTCCATCTGTGTCAAGTCCAGAAATACTAGGGTAGTAGCTAGTGGTTGTATCTTTGTTTATAGTCAGAGTTCCAGCTGTGTCGTTATATGTAACTGTAATGTCGTCACCACCAACTATAAGTCCGTTTACAAAGTCCTCTATTTCCTCTTGTGTTCTTTGATCTGCTGCAATAGTAATAGATCCATCTCCGTTGGTGATAGTGATGTTAGATCCAGCAGTCAAGTCCTGAGGTTCATACTTACTCGAAGTGGAGTTATATATGAGAACGTCACCTGAAGAAGGGGAAATAGTTTCGTCTACGTCAGATAGTCGGTCTATTGTTCCTCCTACTGAAACTGTAGCTATACCAGTAGTTCCAGTCGCGGAGCATAGTTCTCCTGTAAACCTAATAGATGATACGTCAGTAATATTTGTAAGTGTATCGTTGTCTCTTACGTTACTAATCTTAGTGTCAGTGTTAGTAGCGGGATCTCCATCATCACCTTTAGGTATACTGAAATCAAATACCGCAGCGGAAGAGCTACCTACATTAGTTACTGTGGCTGAAGATCCAGCTGCACCCGTAGAGACTGTACCAACTGATATTGTTGCCGCCAATCCATCATCACCAGGGGGACCAGCCTGGCCGTCAAGACCTGATGCGTCTTGCAAAGATATTCCAGCACCGTTAGTAAAAGTAAGAACGTATCCGTCTTGTCCTGCCCCAACAGTTTGATCAGCGTCAAATACGTAGTTACCTACAGTCAAAGACGTGGCAGAACCAAGCTTAGAAACTATGTAGTCCCATATTCTGCTGACAACAGACTTTTTTGTAGAGTCCTGAGTTCCAGAAGCACCGTCGTCAATGAGTATCAAGTCATTGTCATCCAGGGCGTCCCCCATCAAGTCTGCCTGAGTCAGATCAACATCCTTACCCTTTACCAGACGGTATATGTCGTCGTCACCAAGTTGTTTTATAATTCCTCCTAATCTAACTGACATTACGTTTCTACGGTAAGGGTGAAGGATGCGTTTGTGTATTGCTCAGGGCTTTGAAAAACCTTGTATGTCTCGACATACCCACTACTATTTGTCACACTGACATCAGTAAGAGCCGTAAAGTCGGTTGGGTTCGGGCCTATCTTAAATTTCGGGGTTCCAAACAGTCTGCTCGGATAGCAGTAGTAGTAGTACTGCGTACCCGACGTAGTAACACTGGTCTCAGATAATGAAAAGTCGCTGCCAGTAAATGGACTATTGTCTAGTGCAATAATTTGTCCTGAGGTCAACGAACTGTTACTGCTACCCCCATGAAAGACCCTGTTCTTGAAGTAGAACGTCATTGACGCCGTGTCCTGTGTAGTACCGTCATTTGCCGTAAGACTAAATCTAAGAGTCTTTCTTTCAGAGCCATCCCAGGTAGCGTCGTTGGGGTAGTATACGTCGAAGTCAGACTGTGCCGTGCCATCCCTAAAGTCTACAAGAGTCTGCGGCGTTCCCGCCGTTAGGTCTGAAGTCTCTACAGTAAGATCGCTACTCCCCCACCCTTGGCTAGAGCTTCTGTTAGTCACAGAGATAGTGTTTGTACCAGAAAGCGTCCCCCCAGAAACATTGTTGTAGTTGGCGTTGAACCCCTGACAGTTCTCCTTGAAGATGTTTGTCGTTGCCCCAATCTCATAGATGTTACTTAGTCCAGAACTAATCGTGCTACCAGAGGAGTCCTGCAAGACAAAGCTCGTAACGTCCAAGGTCAAGATTGTGCTCCTATCCATTTTAGCTCTGTATATAGCTGTAGACCCTGAGTTCAATCCATACAAAAACGCCGAACTCGACGTGGAGGATTCGTCAAACAGAAGATTGTAGGTCACCCCACCAATGGTGAAGTCAGAAGCTGACGTAGGTTTTGAAGACGTCACGTTGACCTTCGAAGAAACCTTAGCCGTATTCGCCGTGATTTCTGACCTTTCGCTATCAGTAATAATCTGACCACTTCCAGCATCTGTTACATCACTATGTGTGGTAACCAATCCATCAGCACTAACTTTAGACGTATTAGCTGTAATAGCTGATGCCTGATCGGCGGAAATGGTGGTGGTGTCTCCCCGTAGCGCTGTGGTAGAACTTGTTCCAAAGCCAGGGAACGTGACCTTTAATGTGTTGGCAGCGACAGAAGAGTTATTCGAAACCTCCGTATCAAAATCGATGATCGTAGATGCGGCCTGAGTGCCTGTGTGGTTAGCCCTGGCCTTGAGGTTGGCGTCGGTATCGTTGACCGTAGCGCCGATATCTATGCCACCTAGTTTAGTGTGGTCGTCGTCTGTAAACACGTTCGAGTCTGTGGCCGACTCAACAAGAGCTCTAATCTCAGATGCAGTTTGATCCGCAGTGGCCCCTTCTTCAACCCCATCTAGCTTATCAAACAGAGTCTTAGTCATGACACCCGCCGAAGAGGTCGATGCCGAAGCGATATCTGTAGCCGCACCACCACCAGAAGGTGTTATGGTTACTGCCGTCTCAGAAGTAGAGGTGCTCAGGTCTATCTGCGACCCAGTAGCTCTGAGGTCGTCAGTAGAAAACCCCAATCCATCATCGGAAGTAAAGGAGACTACGCCAGTGCTTGAGTCGTAGCTACCTCCAGTAAATCCTAGTCCATTTACACCATTAGTGCCATTATTACCTGGCTCTCCTTTGTCTCCTTTGGCTCCCTTCTCACCTCTAATACCTTTCTCGGTAATAGTTAGGTCAGAAGCCTTTGACTCTGTAGTCAAGGCAACATTTTCTACGGTGGTGAGTATAACAGAAGTACCGCTGGCTTGAGTTACGGTGATTTCAGTTGATTGCTCAGATGTTACTGTTATAGCCATTAGACAACTAAAATACTTCCGACTTCACTGATGTCCTCCTTCACCACAAACGTTCCAGTAATAATGGTTTTTTGCTGAGAATTGTCGTTGTCAAGTCTTTGAAGATCATAAACATATCTTCCAGACGGAACGTTTGCCATGCTATCTGCATCTACAGAAAACTTGACTACACTGTATTCTGGATCGTCTTGCGTAGAACTACCTCGATCTATCACAAACGTAGCAAAAGCGTCTGTAACATCGACACCTCCCCGAAGAGGGAGAGCGGGGCTATTATCAGGTACGGGATTCTCCTGAGATGGCTGCACAGGATTAGTAGTTAAAATGAGCCCCTGTTTACCGTCTGCAGTAGCCTTGGTCCTGACCTGCAAAGAGAATCGATCTTCAGTGATATTAATCTTTTTGCCTTCAGAGTTCTTAATGGTCAATTCCAAGCTAAAAGTGTCGCCTCTACGACAAACTATATCCAACCTGGTGGATGTATCAAGGTTGATTTTACTCGCCATCTTGTATAGGGTTTTCTGATTCTTTACCTTCCCTCTTGTCTATCATTTCTGATTGGATTTCAGCCTGACGATTTACCCGCCTATCTTTACCGTCCTCTTTCAAAACCTCAAGCTTCTCTCTAAACTCCTTATCCTCCTCTCTGAATCCAAGGGTGGCCTTAGCCTTAATCATCTCAATCTCTTTTCTGAACTCATGCTTAACGCCCTCAAGCTGAATCTCAAGCTGGTTCTTCAGCTGCAGCTCTTGAGCGGTAAGTTGTGAGTTCAACTGCATTTCCTGAGCTTTTGCCTGCGCCTGAGCCTGAGTAGCCTGCATTTGAGCCTGCGCCTGAGCCTGAGAATTCTGCATTGCAATCTCTTGATTTCGCATCATTCTCTTTTTTCTTCTCAGGACAAGAAGTCTTTCAGCTTGATTTATGTCTTTCATAGACCTAATTGCAATAGCGTCTTCAATGTCCAGCTCTTTTTGAGACAAAGATATTTGAATGTTCTGCTCAAGATAGGCCTTCTCTGCGTCCTCCATTTCTCTTTGAACTGTAACACCAAAATTGTACATTGGAAGTTGAGCAAAAGACCCCAAGACCTCCATGTTCTTTTTTCCTATGGCGTTCTCATACAGCTTAGTAACAACTGAGTCAGAAGGGAGTATTTGAAGACACTTTACTACATCTGTGCAAACCTTTTTGTACAGGATAGCTGCTGAGTTAGTTATGTCATAGATCGCATTGTTTGCAGCTGCCAGAGCCTGTTCTCTAACACCGACAAGAGCCTCACTTTTGGGGGTAGATGCGTCCATGACCTCGTTAATTCCTGTAGCGTCACGAATCATACGAAGATAATGATTATACAAACCAATCAATTCGTTAATGTTTCGAATGCTATTGCCAATCTCTCGGACAGGAGGGTTTTGGAATCCACCTTCAGGGTTTTTGCTTCGATAGTAGAAAACACCCGTCTGTTCGTAAATATCATGGAGGTCAAGTGGTTGAAGCTCCCCTCCCTTTCCAAGTTGAACGTTTTCAAGGCCTTCTATATCTATTATGAGACCATCGGGCTTCGCCTTAGCTATAGACTGCTGTATCTTCAAGTGAGTGATCTGAAGCATATCAGCGAATCCAACGCAGCTATCTACAATTGACTTGGGAATCATGTTGCGCATATTATTCGCTACAACAGAAAAGGACATGTTCGTCTTACTGATGTCATGAATGTTCCTAGGCATATTACTCTTCAAGCCGTATCCAAACAAATAATCAGTACCCATAATGTATGTGCCGCAATACACATTCACCATTTCCATTTTGTGAGGCTTGCGAGAAAAAATGCTATTTGTTCTTTCTTTGTACGAATCTCCCTTGTAGAAGAAGTTGGTGTTTCCAAATCTATTTTCCTTCTCTTCGTAGTATGTAGTATCGGTAGATATGAATTCAAAGTCAAGTATCTCGACCATATATTCATCATAACCCATCTGATACTTCTCCGAAAGCTTGTCGTATGTAGAGGAGTATGGACCAGAGTTTTTGTTTCCATATCCCTTAGTGGCAATCTTTTGTATATTCTTATAATCATCCTCAGTAAACTCGTCACCAGCCAGTCTCTTCAGCTCAGAGATTGTAACTCTTCTTACATGACCTGCGTAAATCAAATCTGAGAAAGAAGGGTCTTCAGTGTAGCTGTGAACAAAATTAGCGGGGTCTACATACTCTACGTTGATTCCGTAATTAGGGTCGTTAGTGCGGCGGGTGACAGCCATACCTAGAGACACAAGGTCATTAACGCACCTCCTATAGGTGGAGTCGTTGAAATCACTCCACTCCAAAGTTAGGTTGGCTCCTATTTGAGCTGCTACTTCGGCGTCAGTCTTGATGTTTGTATCAAACAGAATCTCCGCCTCCTCAAGAGTATCAGGCATATTGTCGGGATCCATATCGATCACCATGCCTGTAGTCTCTTTAAGCTTTTTAAGCTGCTCCTTTGCTTGAACCTGAAGGTTTACTCTCCTCTTCTGTTTGTTCTTCTCAGAAGACGAAAGAGGGTCAACCGCTTCAACATTCGGGTACGGGTCACGAGAAAGTATCTTATTGACAACAATCCTCGCAAACTTAGAGAGAATAGGTACAGGGGTAAAATCAAGGTTAACAAGACTACCGTCACCGTTGTTAGGGTCAAGAGATGTAAGAATCTGCTTATATATGGTCGTGTCTTGTGTTCCGTTTGCATAGTCCCTGTTTCTGTCGAAGACTTTTCTTCTTTTTCTAAATAGGGAGTTATAGTCGGTTCCATTACCCCACTGACTTTGTATGGCTTTGGCATATTGCAATCCATATCCTTTGCTCTCTTTCTTCTCCTTAGGGAGCAAAGGGTCTGGAAAGTTTGATGAGTATTTAGTTGCCATAGCACTTCCTATAAAATGCAAATATATTAAATCCGTTGTATACCTTTGTAACGCCTAAAGAACTTCTTTTCTGAAAAGTTTGTCAGTTCTTTTGGAGCTGACTTTTGAGCAGCAAGAAGAGCCAATCCAGAAGAAATAGTAAGGTCAAATTTTGTTCTATCTGTTATTTTAAAGCCTATCCAATCTTCTAGAGTTCTATTAAAGTACATTTTTCCCATTTCGCCTGTTTCTCTACTCAATCCTACATGGTTGTGTATGTAAGCTTCAATAGACTGTGCGTGAGACTGAATGACATCAGATGAGTTTGATGGAACACCCTTAGTTCTTACGTTTGAATTAGATCCAGGAACCTTCAAGTGGTTTGGTCGATCTAGAAGATACCCATCGTACCCTCTGTCTTCAAAGTACCTAGCTATTCCGTATTTGTTGTTCTCAATAAGCAATGGATAACCATAAAAAAAGCAGGACATTAATACGTCTTCATAAAAGATTTTCGCCAGAGGAGGTCGAGAAGCATACTCCAATACAAACATGTTCGATGGGTGAGACATGTTAAACTTATTGTATAAGTGCAAAGCTCCTTTAGATCCCCTCCCGTCTACAGTAGCGTCAATGTCATAACTATCTACCCCACCACAACCTATAAGCTCGTTAGGGGCAACCATCTTACCGTAAGATTCTTTTCTTAAGTTTCTAAGCTCTTTTGGTGGTAGCCACGCCACTCTAAATCTTCCACTGGCGTCAGGACGGAACAACACTTCAGTATCCTTCTGCCCGTTCTTCCATACAAAGTTTCCTCTGACTACTGGATTAGGATACAAGTCGTCGTTGTGATCGATCTGCTCATAGATTTGACCTATATTGAATAAGCTACCCTCAATACTGTCTCTAAACGCTTCGTCAGTGGTAAACGGGAACTGTCTAATAATCTCGTTTAGCTCAGAAGGCTGATTTTTGAATGCTTCACGCTCGTTTTTAAGATACTTCTTACTTCCGATAAGGATGTCTTCTCCATCTATGCCTTCTACTGGCTCATCTGGATCTTGAACCACGGGATTCCCGTACTTGTCAAAGAATCCTTCTAGTGCGTCCTGGGCTGGTATAAAGAGTCTGTATAGTCCAGATCTAGTCCTCCCATTCGAATTCCTCTCCATCGGGTCCGAATCCTCCCATAGGTCCTTGTACTCCTTTCCACCTTTGTCCATTGGATTTACGGTGCTTCCGACCATTGCCTTTCCGATTATTTTTCGGCCCACGATTAAACATGTCCTCTGAATCCTCCAAGCGTCTCTGATGTCTGTAGGTTTTTCCCATTTTCCCGCCTCGTCTAGGTACAACAAGTGAAGCTTTTCACCGTCATACGCATTGTTAGTAGTGTTTTTCCAGTTTATGACCGTGTTCAGCGCATCGCCAACTTGAGCAGTCTTGTTCTTCTTTGTGATTTTCTTAGATGGCTCTCTAAAAGCCAACTCCATTCTAGGATTTGTAGTACCGTCTTGAATTGGCTTAAAAAAGAATGGGTAGTTCCTAAACATCTGGACCACCTTCTTCATGAATATGTTCTCTTGAGCATCCTTACCTGTTTTGCTCTGTATTCCGAGTAGTTTATCTTTTACTTGGCTGGCCTCGTCGACAAGAACCGACGCGCAGATATTGGTGTATCCACTACGACGACACTTCGTGTAAAGCTGACCAATGCAATTTGAATCTGCCTCACACGCCGCCATGTGCAAAAATATATCTCTCTGAAAACTAAGGTAGTTAGGATAACCTATGTCGAACTTGGTCCATTGTAGGGCCATATAGTGTCGGCCTGTAATGTATGTAGGATCACCGTTGTTGTAAAACCAAACGCCATCACGTCTACGCCTAAACTCTTCTTCGATGTATGGACGGAAACGTTCACGGAACTCCCTTGGCATTTCCCCCCACTCATCCATAGAGCGAACCCTACGCAGTTCTTCTGGCATAGGAATCCTTTCCCACATCTGCAAGTCTTTCTTTTTGTTTGAGAACAAAATTTCTGACTTCTTGGGTTTACTGGGAAGGCAAATATATAAGTCACCGATATTGATGACTTCACCATGTGTACCGTTGGGATCAATGACAATAGCCTCATCCTTCATCTCACTACGGTTACGTGGCCGTTTACGATATATGACTCCCCATATCCCTCACACTCAACCCTGTATACGTAAACATCGCTTGGTACATAGTACTCTTCTCCTCCTAACCAAACCTCTTCTGGATCAAGACTCTCCCATATTACCTCTCCTGACCTAGATACAACAACTAGTCTCCATGATATCCAGCAGTTAGGGTCAGTAACAACACCCCAAGCATCATTCACACCGTCATTGTCTGGAGTGAAGGAGTTCGGAATGTATATAGAACAATCTTCAAAAGGCGTAGAGCAGTACTGACCAGTCGAGCAATCAACTTCAACTATGTCATACTGATACGTATAAAAAGTGTCAGTAACATATATGTAAGTAGTATCATAGAAGTACCAGTTAATCGGCACAGAGATAGTGTCGTATTGCACCACTGTATCTATTTCTAAAACATATACGGTGTCAGGAGAAAGCTCTACGTATGTTGTATCATAAACGTATTCTACGATAGAATCAGGCGGTAGTTCTACATACACCGTATCGTACACGTATATGACTTCAGGGACGTCATCAGGACAAGTAATGATCCAATTGTCTTGCCAGTTCGAGTCTTCATACAGACCACAGCAATCAGGCGTTATGCCTCCTCCAAGGCCTCCGACTTCAGCCCATCCACCATTGTCAGAGTATATAGTGGGTCCATAGCTAATCTGCCATATAACTGCCTGAATACCAAAACCTTGATTTATCCAGAAATCAAAGGCGTTGATCAGGTTGGAGTAAAGACTGGTGCTTCCAGCTTGATAGAAGTCATCTAGCGGAAAGGTAATGGTGTCGCCAGTGTAGTAAGGGGGGTCTACATTGTAGTCATTCCACACGTCTAAATTCGTCCAGTTGGTAGACGAAGTAGTAGTCGTGGCAGAGTATATCCAGCCAGGGTGATTGCTATCGTCAGGTATGCTCAGACCCCATGGGAAGTCCCACCCCTGGTTCATAGCGTTGCAGTTCGAGTCTAGCGCCTGAAAGCCGAACTGAACCTCAGCTATACCCGTCGGGGCCGCTAGCCCCCCGCAGTTTTCGGTGTTATTGAACGCAACCGTAATATCCCCTGCAACGGGATCGAAGTCGAGAAGCTCCAAATCGCACTGCCCATTGAGTATCTTGGACAGTATCAAAAGGAGGATCATAATCCAAAACCTCATCGTCCTTGGCCTTTGTATGGCTTCTTGTAGTTCTTGGATCTTTTGCTAGAAGACGTCTTGGTCTTAGCGTGAACCCCAGGTCTAGAGACCTTGTTCTTCTGTTCGTAGGTGAAAACTGCTTTTGCCATTGTATTTAATTTCTTTTAGAACCCTTCAGTCGGCTCTTTTCGGCTATACCTCTGTTTTTTGATGCGGGCATGATGATTTTAGCACCGTTTTCGGCGTGATGGATGTCCTTTCCGTCACCTTTCTTTACTTTTCCGTTGCGCTCTGCCTCTCGGCGGTCTTTATTCCTTTTGGCCCTGCGCTTCTTCTGCTCGTCTGTAGACTGAAACTTATCGTACTCTTTTCTGTAGTTTCTTTTAACTCTCATATTCTCCGTTCCAGTTACTTTGAGAACCGCTCCGCGAACCCACCAGAATAATCCTTTTCCTGTTTGATTTCTCCGTCATTTCTCAGATCTTTTGTCATTTGTTCTAGCCTCTGGCGCTCTATAAGTAATTCTTTACAATCGAGAGCCGTTTGCTTAATCGAAGATAGTTCAGCTTTTCGACCCGCTCCATTGAGATCTGGATCTACAGGCTTCTTTACCTCTTCGATCATGTTATTTATGGCTGCCTCCATACTATCCATAAGTCGAACAGCAGCCTCCAGTGTGGTGAACTTAGACTTCGGCATAGAGAAGGTCATCTGCACGCACGCGATAGTACTCTTGATTGTCAATCGTAATGCGATAGTCCATATTCTTCTTGAACCCAACTATATCACCCTTCTTAATACCCAACTCCTCGGTGTGTTTTGACTCAAAAGCCAACTCACCTCGCATCTTATCCGTCTCTTCAAGGCTTATCACCTCAATAATAGCCTCTGCGACTTCGTCTTCTGGATCATCATCTACGGGCTTCAGTAAAGTCCATCCACCAAGAAGCTTGATCTCACCGTCTTTGTTCTTAAATGCTATAGCCTGATTGTTTACTGCGTGTTCGGGATTGTATCTCACCAAGTAGTGATCCTCAAACCCAGTCAAACACTGGCCATCATTCATGACAACCAAGTGGTGAAAATACAGTGTGTCTCCAGGTTCTACACCAGTATCATATTTAAACGGAGAAGCCACAACTGGGCCTTCCGTAACCCTATGTTCAAACTCATTCCACTTGCTATCTACGTACAGCTCTAGACCCGAATCAGTCTTAATCGTGTCATTGATCGTCTTTTCTAGCTCGACGATAAAAAGATCAAAAGGTTTCATTAGAAATTTAAATCAAGTTCAATAATTACAGGCATATTCTCGACAGACTTCCACAAGACCTGACCTTCGTCAGTCTGCAAATAGACGAGGTATCTCTTAACGTCAAACCTGTGAAAAGCTTCCTCGTCAAAGACTATGGTGCTTACCTTTCCCATGCCTGCCTTCATGCCCAAATAATAGGCCATGGCGTCCTTAGGGTTTTGCCCTATGATTATTTTACGAATAAGTCCGTCCATCAGTTCAGAAATACGTCAAACCCGCCTAGGTCTGGCCCAGCGTCGCCATTAAAGCTGTCTCTTATAAACTGAAGTATTTCTTCGAGCTCATTTTCATCGTATATGTTGTATCCGTACACAGCCTTTATATACTTCTCGCCATCCTCAGTTTCTTCTATCGCACCAGTAAGCATAAGGGAGATAATCTCCTCCCTTTTGCCGTATCTTTCGAGGAGCTGATCCAGCTGAGTGGCTATATCTGTCAACTCAAGTAGGAATTCTGTCTTTGTCATTTGAATTTATTATGAAGAACAAAAGTAAAATGTTCCGTGACGTATCAAAGTTACGTCATAAAGACATATCCAAGAACCATCTAAAGAACCTGAGATCCACACTGCTAGACTTTCAATCTAAGTACGACATATTTCAAAAGGAAATGTACTTTATGCTGTGGGCTTACGATCTAGAGTTCTTCACCCTGGACTACGGTGCAAAAGAATATGGTATGACAAAGCAGCACTTGGGGGATAGGATCGTGTATCCACTTATGAAAGAAGGGTATATACACAAGTACTTTGACAAGCTTACCCCATCACAAAACCTTGAAGATCACCTTTTTAGAGAGGAGACTAAATTCAACTACCGAGTCAGGTATGCACTAACTCAGAAGGCTAGACTCATGGTGCAGAGGTTCTACAGGAGTCTAAATTAAACCTCAGGCAGGTACTCAGTGGGAGTCTCTGGGTCGGAATACTCTGGAGTCTCTGGGTCGGAATAC
>CESX01029950.1_pt1 | contig 22742 bp, 31 predicted proteins | sample 326941 | NCBI WGS metagenome assembly CESX01 (sample SAMEA2622357, study PRJEB7988) | marine metagenome | isolation source: saline water (ENVO:00002010), including
AAGGGTACATTAAGGTTTTCAACTAGGCATATATCAGAATTCTATATACAAGAAAATCAGTATGGATTAGTTGACACTGTATTTAGAAAATATAAATCTCCAGTTCGTCAAGTAATTCAAAGGTTTGGCATAGATAATGTAAGTGATTATTTAAGAAAAACATTTGATAAAAAACCAGACGAAGAAGTAGAATTGCTTCATGTTGTTTTGCCAAGAATAGATAGAAACCCTGACAAAAAAGACAATACAAATATGCCTTTTGCATCTATCTATATTGATTTAGAAACTGACACAATTCTAAGTCAAGGTGGTTTTGAAGAGTTCCCATATATTGTTCCAAGATTTTTAAAAGCTACTGGAGAGATTATGGGCAGATCACCTGCAATGACAGCATTGCCAGATGTAAAAATGTTAAACCTAATGAGTAAGACCATCATCCAGGCAGCACAAAAACAAATAGATCCTCCTCTATTAGTGCCAGATGATGGCATCATTTTGCCAGTAAGAACACAACCAGGTGGTTTGAACTTCTTTAGAACTGGTACAAGGGATATGATTCAACCATTGAATACTGGGGGCAACATACCTATTGGTTTATCTATGGAAGATCAAAGAAGACAAGCAATAAGAAGTGCTTTCTATGTAGATCAATTATTAAGTGGTGGTAGTCCTACAATGACTGCTACAGAAGTTGTTCAAAGACAAGAAGAAAGAATGCGTGTGATAGGGCCTGTGTTAGGTAGACTTATGAACGAAATGCTTAGACCTTTGATTGATAGAGTTTTTGCACTTATGTTAAGGAGTGAAATGCTTTCTATACCACCAGTGTCTCTTCAAGGTCTAGATGTGGATATTGAATATGTGTCCCCACTAGCAAGGGTGCAGAAATCAAGTAGCTTGAATTCCACCATGAAAGCTCTTGAAATTCTGCTCCCTCTAGCACAACAATTGCCAGTTGGCGATCATCTTGATGCAGATGGATTGGTTCGTCATGTAACTGACTCTTTAGGTGTTCCAAAATCTACATTAAAATCATCTAGAGAAGTTGCAGAGTTGAGGCAACAAAGGGCTGCTGCACAACAAGAACAACTAGAAAGACAACAAGAACAAGAAGATGTAAACACCGCTATGCAGGCAGGTCAAGCTATTAGAATGGTAGGAGCTAATGAAGGAAATTGAACAACTTAAAGAAATGTATCGATTTGTTTTTAATGAAACTTCTGGTATCAAAGTATTGAAGGACTTAGAGGCTCGTTGTAATTATCGTGTTTCCAGTTTTGTAAAAGGAGATTCCAATGCAACGGCTTATGAGGAAGGTAAACGAGCAGTTTATCTTTATATTTTAAATATGTTAGAAAAGGCAAAAACAAATGAATGAAGCAACGGAACAGGCAATCCAGCCAGAATCTACTGATGAGTTACCAGCTGCTGCACAAGCACCAGTTGTACAAACTCCCGCAGAGGTTGTAAGTGGTAGTGGATCTAGAACAGAGTTTCTACAACAGCTACCAGAAGAAATAAGAGATCATCCAAGTTTATCAAGCATTAATGACGTTTCAAACCTAGGGTTATCTTTTGTAAATGCACAAAGGTTAATTGGTGCAGATAAATTACCTTTACCAAAAAACCCAACAGAAGAAGACCTTAATAAAATATACAATAGATTAGGAAGGCCAGAGAGTCCTCAAGACTATGGAATTAAGCCAGATGGTGTTTATTTGGATGAAGGGGTTGTTAACTCATTTACAGATGTTGCGCATAAACTTGGACTAAATTCAAATCAAGCAAAAGGAATTTTAGATTACTATACAAGTTCTATTCAAAATCACGATGAGTTCATAGCATCAGAATCCAAGAAAACAGTTGAGCTTACAGAATCAAATTTAAAAGCCGAATGGGGCAGTTCATACGATGATAAATTGGATAGAGCTGTAAGTGCGGCAGAAGAATTTGCATCACCTGATTTATTGCAAATAAAATTAGAAGATGGAACAAAAATAGGAAATCATCCAGCTTTTATAAAAGCATTCTCAAATATTGCAGAATTTAAGTCTAAAGTAACAAGCGAGGATACAATACAAGAAAGCACAGTAAACTCTAGGCTGACATCCAAAGATGCACAAGCTAGACTAAATGCTATATACGGAGATACAAGCCATGCTTACTGGGATAAAAAGAACCCAGTTGCCAGACAAAAGGCAGTAGAAGAAGTAAAAGATTTAATGGAGATGGTTCATGGAACTGAGTGAAATTAGACTGCAATGTCTAACATTAGCTGTAGAATTTGGATCACAAAGAAATGTAGAGAATCCCAGAGAACTCGCAGACAAGTACTACGAGTGGGTTATGGAGGGTAGCTTGGAAACAAGTCCGCCTGGCAATCGGAAAGACGATAGACGTATTGAGTCTATAAATCATAGAAGTGTCCGAAAGGGTAGCACCTCGAATGTAACCAAAATGAAACTGTAGTTATAAGAAAGGAAATAAAATGTCATTAAATGTAACTACGGCATTTGTCCAACAGTATTCTGCTAATGTGCAGATGCTCTCTCAACAAATGGGTTCATTACTGAGAGATGCTGTAAGGGTAGAATCTGTAACTGGAAAAAATGCTTTTTTTGATCAGATTGGAAAGGTGACCGCTGTCAAGCGTACATCTCGTCATTCTGATACACCTCAAATAGATACTCCTCACGCAAGAAGAAGAGTATCAATGGATGACTATGAGTTTGCTGATCTAATTGATGATCAAGACAAAGTCAGAATGTTAATCGACCCAACATCTGCATACGCACAAGCGGCGGCTGCGGCTATGGGAAGAAAGATGGATGATGTCATCATAGCAGCTGCCACTGGCACAGCAAATACTGGAGAAACTGGTTCAACATCTACTTCTATGTTAGCTGGTAATCAGATTGCAAATGGTAGTACTGATTTGACTGTTGCTAAGTTAAGAACTGCTAAAAAGATCCTTGATCTAGCATCCGTTGATCCATCTATCCAAAGATATATTGCAGTAGGACCAGAGCAAATTGATAGCTTGTTAGGAGATACAAATGTAACTTCTTCAGACTTCAACACTGTGAAGGCGCTGGTGCAAGGAGAGATTGATACCTTTATGGGTTTCAAATTCATAACCACTAACAGACTATCAAAAAGTGGCAACATAAGAACTTGTTTCGCATGGGCAGAAGATGGAGTGGCCCTTGCAGTTGGTAAAGATGTTATGGCAAGAATAGACGAGAGAAGTGACAAAGGTTACGCAACTCAAGTTTATTACTGCATGAGCATCGGAGCAACTAGAATGGAAGAAGAAAAAGTTGTTCAGATAGACTGTGACGAAAGTTAAGGGAGATAGTAAATGACTACAAAAAACTCAACACTTGTAGCTAACTATGAAGCTACTCCTCAAGTCGCATCTAATTCTCAAGAGTTACATGGCGTTTTGCGTGTCGCTCAAGGAACAGTTGCTTTAGTAGGTGGAGACAGTACAACTGGTGATGTTGTAATGTTAGCACCTCTTCCGTCAAACGCATCTATTACATCCTTAAAAGTAGGATCAGATGCCTTAGGTGGAAGTTGTACTTTTAATGTCGGACTACATAATACCGATGGTTCAGCGGCAGATGCAGATGTTTATGCTACTGCTGTTGCAGACGCTGGTGCTATGGCAGATGTCAGAACTGAAGCGGCCAATATAACTACTATTGGCACAAAGTTATGGCAGAATGCAGGGGCATCATCTGATCCAGGTGGTTTCTACTATGTGTCAGTAACTTTTGCTGCTGATGGTGGATCTGCTGGTGATATGTCATTTATCATCGAGTATGTTGTTAACTAATGTAAGGGGAGCGAAAGCTCCCTTTATTTAAGGGAATAAAAGTATGCCATCAGTAGTAGACATCTGTAATGAAGCTATGGATTTGTTAGGTGCGTCAACAATAATTTCACTTGATGAAAACTCAAAAGAAGCAAGGCTTTGTAATAGAAGATTTGAAACAGTAAGAGATGCAGTACTAAGATCACATCCTTGGAACTGTGCAATAGTAAGAGCAGAGTTAGCGGAAGAATCTTCTGCACCAAGTTTTGGCTTTGCACATCAGTTTCTTTTACCATTAGATCCATATTGTTTAAGGGTTCTTTCTTTTTTTACATCAAACGTTGATGCAGAAATATCTCCTTATGATAGTCAAGTAATGTATAAAATTGAAGGAAGAAGAATTCTTTCTGATGAAAATACTTGTCGTATAACATATTTAGCAAGAATAACTAATACCGAAGATTTTGATAGCCTTTTATCAAATGCAATAGCATACAGATTGGCATCAGAAACGGCATACGCTATTACAGGCAGTAATTCTGTGGCTCAATCTATGTACGCTTTGTATGAACAAAGACTCAAAGATGCAAAATCAATGGATGCTTTAGAAGGAAAGCCAGATAGAATTATATCAGATGAATTCACAAATATAAGGTTGTAGCATGGCAAGAGTATCAACCATTATAACAAACTTTCGAGCAGGTGAGTTATCTCCTAAATTACATGGCCGAGTAGATCTACAAAAATATGCAGAGGGTGTTGATACTTTAGAAAACATGATTGTTTATCCTTCTGGTGGTATAACAAGAAGACCAGGTACAACGTTTGTAGGTAAAACCAGAAGAACTTTTTCAAATAGTCCATTATGGAATCTTAATTTTACATCTGGTTCTAATAATATAGTTATTTCAAATTCCTCGCCCGCTAGATTAATTAATTTTGAATTTTCAGATGATCAAGCATATGTATTAGAGGTTGGGGATCAGTACATACATTTTTACAGAAATGAAAGTCTTGTAACAGAATCTGGCAAAACAAGTTCAGTCCAAGATATAGATGTGACATCTGGTACTTCTAGTAGCTCAACTACTATAATAGAAACTCCTATTAGTCAACTTAGCAACTATCCAGCGGGTCGAACAGTCATTTTAAGAGGTATTCGAGGAGTCGTTTCAGCCGATTTAGTCAAATTTAATAATGAAAAGTTTATAGTAGCTTCAAATCCATCCCCCCCTACATCTCCTAGTCAATTTGCGATTACGACTGATATAGATTTAGGAACTGCATTTAATTTTCAAGATAACGCTGCTGAACCCGCAGATACTGTATCTTTAGTTACAGAAGTTGTAACAACATACACTGCCGCACAACTAGATGAGCTAACCTTTACACAATCAGCAGATGTAATGTACATAGCTCACAAAGATCATCCTCCAAGAAAGTTAATAAGAACTACTGCCACAACATTCACATTAACAGATATTGAATTTACTGATGGACCTTATTTAGATGAAAATATTACAAATACAACACTACAAGCAAATGATCTAACTGGCAGTATTACAGTTACAGCATCAACAAATATATTTTCTGCAAGTGATGTTGGAAGATTAATTAGATTTCGTGAAATCATTGAAATTGAACAAGACGAGTGGAAAACAAACACTAGTTATGCGGGGGGTGTAAGAGTCAGGTTTGCTGGAAATGTATATGTAAAATCAAATTCTGGTAGCGCAACTAGTGGAACTACACCACCCGCACATACAGACGGCACAAGAACTTACGGAGGTATAGATTGGGAGTTTGAACATAGTGGTAGTGGGTATGCAAAAATAACAGCGTTTACTAGTGCAACTCAAGTGACTGCACAGGTTCAAGAGACTGCGATAGGTGGAACAAAAATTCCAAATAGTTTTCTTACAGTTGGTGGAACTTCAAATTCAAGTAAACTTTGGTCATTAGGTGCTTTTGGTGGCGATCAAGGGTTTCCAAGAGCTGTAGCTTTTTATGAAGAAAGATTATATTTTGCAGGCACTGTAGCTCAACCACAAACTATATTTGGTTCTGTATCTGGGGATTTTGAGAATCACACACCTGGATTAAATGATGACGATGCAATAAATATTACAATTGCATCAGATCGAGTAAATGTCATAAAACATTTGTTACCTGCTAGATTTTTACAAATACTTACAACAAGCGCTGAATTTACTCTTTCTGGCGGATCTGGAACGCAGCCAGTAACACCAACAAATGTAAACGTCTTGAGAGAAACTACCTTTGGAACATCGCAGATTAGACCAGTAAGAGCGGGTAATTCAACCATACTTGTTCAAAAGGGTGGAGAAAAAGTAAAAGAAATAACTTTTGATTTAGATACAGATGGTTTGCTGGGTGTTGATCTAACTGTTTTGGCAGATCATTTAACTAAAGGTGGCATTAAAGATATGGTCTGGCAACAAGAACCTCAACTTGTTTTATGGTTTGTAACAAATAGTGGAGAGTTGCTAGGTCTTACATATGATAGAGCAAATGGAACTGTAGGATGGCATAGGCACACTACTGGAGGAAAGTTTGGAATAGCTTCTTTACAAGCAAACTTTCCAACTAGTAGTGGCACTATAGGTAGCGGATATCAGCCTTTTGAAGTAGGAGACACAGTTATTATTACAAAAACGGATGGCACACAAGTTATTTTTACTGCCGTAGATGGTTCTCAAACAGTAGGCGAGTTTGAATTTGAAATTGTAACCAGTGCTATTAATGGTGCTACCCTTCATCTGACATTAGTAAATTTAGAGGCCAAAGTAAATGCTCAACCAGATTTAACAGCAAGTCTTGGGGCCCCATATCAAAATCCAAGTACTGATATTAGAACAATAGTATTTAATGAACCAGGTGCTAGTTTAGGTTATACAAAAGTTTCAGTAAACAAAAGAATTCAGTCTTTGTTTACTACAACAAACGAAGGTCCTCCAGTCATAGAAAGTGTGACATCAATACCTAGCGGCACAGAGGATCAAGTTTATATCCTTGTAAAAAGAACTGTAGATACAGATAATTTTAATGAGTTTTTTAAAAGGACTGAAAGACACATTGAATATTTAAATAAAATTGAATTTGATACTATTGAGGATGCAGTCTTTGTAGATAGTTCCGTTACCTATGATGGCGATCCTACAACACAAATAGGTAATTTATTTCATTTGGAAGGAAAAAAAGTTCAAGTTCTTGCAGATGGCTCTGCTCATCCAGATAGAACAGTTAGTAATGGTGTAATTACCTTAAATAGAACAGCAAGAAAAGTTCATGTTGGTTATGGCTATGACTCTAATATAAAAACATTAAGGCTTGAGGCTGGTTCTAACAATGGAGTTTCTCAAGGAGAAATAAAAAGAATTCATGGAATTACTGTTAGATTTTTAGACACAGTAGGAGCATCAGTTGGGCCTGATGAAAACAACCTAGATCAGTTGCCTTTTAGAGACAGTAGTATGAATCAAGACGAGGCAGTGCCATTGTTCACTGGCGACAAAGAAGTAGCTTTTCCATCTGGATATGAGAATGAGGCTCATGTTTTTATTAGACAAAATCAAGCGTTGCCTTTGACAATAACAGCAATTATGAGAAGGTCTAATACATTCGATGCTTAAATTAGTAAAATTAGAAAAAGAACACATACAAAATATTGATACTGATTTTGCATTTAACAAGTCATACAGAGATGATATGTGCAAACATAATGTAAATGGATACACTGCTTTGAAGGAAGACAAACCTATTGCTATAGCTGGTATAAATCTACTGTGGGATGGGGTAGCAGAAGGTTGGATAGTTTTAGGTAAAGAATCAGAATCATATAAATTTCAAATTGCAAAAACTGTAAAGATCATGTTGCAAAGAATGATCAGTGACAATAATTTATTTAGGTTACAAGCAAGTGTTTGTGTTGATGACAAAAAAGCTATAAGATTTACACAATGGTTAAAATTTACAGAAGAGGGTATTATGCGTAGGTTTGGTCCAGATGGATCGGATTATATGCGATATGCGTGGGTTAATTAATGGCAGAACCAATATCAACTGGAATGATGATAGCGGCAGGAGCAAGTGCTACATCTGGATTTCTTGGATTCAAATCCAACAAAGCACAAGCAAAAGCATTAAAACAGATTGCAGATTATGAATTTGAAGTTTCTAAACAAGAAGCAAAGTTATTAGCGGCTAGAAAAGTAGAGGAAGAGTCAAGGCTACGCAAACAATCGGAAAGGCTTGTAGGAAGTCAAAGGGTTGCTGTTGCAAAATCTGGAACTACTATGGAAGGAAGTAATTTATTAGCAATGAGAGATGCTTTTTTTAAGACAGAAAAAGATGCTTTGATGATTCAGTTTAGTTCTGAAGTAGAGCAAACTAGAATGTTGGCAGATAGAAATCTTACAAGAGCAGAGGGCAGAGCAAGAGCAAAAGCAGCAAATATTGAGGCTTATAGATCTTTATTAGAGGGTGGTTCAAAAGCAGCTACAATGTTAGGATAAGAACATGGCAAAAATACCATTATATAATCAAGGTAGAGGTTTAGTGCAACAAACTCCAGTTGGGGAATTGTCAAGATCTCCTAACATCGGTGCTTTTACAGCGCCTGCAAAAGCATTGGGTGATATTGCAAAAACAGCAGGCGACATTGCTTTTAATTTCGGTATGGCAGAAAGAGACAGAGAAGACAAAAGAATTGTTGATGAAGAATACAATGCAGCTGCCGCAGAACTTATTGAGCATAAATTTCAAGACAAATCAACAACTGTAGATGAAGCTAAAAAGAATTTTAAAACTGTTGAAGACAATATAAAAAATAAGTTTAAAGGAAAAAATTACGGAACAAGAAGAGAAAATTTAATTTCTCAAAGTTTATCAAAATTAATAAACAGTCAAAGATTTTCATCTATGCAAGATTCATTTGATAGAGGGCAAACTTTAGCTGCAACAAACAGTGATTTGATTACAGAAAAACAATTAGATTCATTAAAAGGACTTAGTCCAAACGATCCAATGTTTGACCTTGTAAAAGATCTTGCAATAAATAACATAACAAGAGCAAATAAATTATCTTTGCCCACAAAATACAATCTAATTAACTTAAATAAAAGCATAGATGACATTGTTGCAAACAACACAAGGTCTGATTTATCAGAACAAATAAGAAACACAAAAAATAAAGAAAATCTACCAAAACTTATAGAGACAATAAATAAATCAAAATTACAAGCGGCCACTAAAACTGTTTTAATAAATCAAGTAAATACAAGAGAATTAGAAATAGATAATGAAATAGTGGTTGACTTTGGTAATTTCTTACCAGTTGAAGAAGTTGATAAAACTTCATTTGGAACTGTGGATGGTATGAACGAGGCTATATTTAATCTTGAAAAAAATGGCAAGATTAATGACCCATCATTACAAGCAAAATGGGACAAAGCAGACAATGTGCAAAGAAAAAAAATATTATTAGAGATGCGTGGAAGAGTAAAACAAGCAAAAGATAATATAGTTTATGAACAAGCTAAAAAAAATGAAATACAAGAAACAAATAACGAAAATCTTTTTGATAACTTTATGGAAAAAATAAACAATGGTACGACAACTATTAAAGAAGTAAAAGCAGCAGATTGGCAAGGTGTAAACGGAATTAAAATTAGAGACAGTCTAATCGACAAAATTGCAGATGCAGCGAGTGGTAAGGTTACTAATGATTCAACCCCTAATGTATATAAAGAGATACATAAAAAAATTTTAGATGGCGAAATAACAGACACAAATACTGTTTTTACATTGGCTGGAGAAAGCAAGGGCGTAAGTTTGATTGACAGAATGAACGATTCAATTAGCCAACCAGACTTCACTTATTTTAGAGGTTTGATAAAAGATGTTGCAAAAGCACCTACTGCGGCTGAAGCTGCAGAAAGATTAGATGGACTTAAAAGATTTGAACAGTTTTTGGATTCAAATAAAAAAAGAGTACAAGGAATGTACAAAAATTTAAATCCAAATGCTGAAACTGATTTTTATTATTTTACTGTTCAAATGAGAAAACGATTTATGAAACAAATGGATGCTTATTTTGAAAGACAAAGACAAGGTAAAGCAATACCAGGTGAAACTTTGTTAGATTTCTTAGATCCACAAAACACAGACAAATATATTTTGAGGGATGGTGGAGCTGGTTTTTTTCCAACAACTGAAAAAGTTTTGAAAAATTTCTCTGAGTCTTTAAAGAAAAAAAGTCCTGTTACAGATTTTAATCCACCACCTAAACCTCAAGGCATGAGTGTGGAAGATTATTTAAAATCGCCTGCATATCAAACATGGAAAACAAGTGGTAGATACATACTATATATGGAAAACAAAAAGAAAAAAGGTAATTAATGTCTTCGTTTAGTGATGATCTTATGATTCTTCAAGATGCTGGAGCAACAGATGAAGAATTAAAAAAGTTAAAAGATGATGAAATACAGCTATTAAACGATGCAGGTGCTGACGAAGATGAAATAAAAGATCATCTAGGAATAAAATTACCAGCCGAAAATGATAACGTTACTAAACCAATGACTGAATACTTTTCAGAAGTTGCATCTGATACTGCTGAATTCATAGGAAAAAAACTTTCAGACGTAAAGAATTGGTCAGTAGGAGAAAAATCAGAATTCTGGGACAAATATATTGTTAGAGGTTTTGGTCAAGGAATTACAAATGTTGTTCCATCTTATTTCACTGAAAAAGGTGCATTTGTAGATATAGAAAAATCTTTTCAGCCAGAGCCAGATGATACTGGACATCTTGAGAGGTGGGCTGCAAGTATGTCAACAATACTTAGTGATCTACCTGGTTATATTGTTGGAGGTGCTATTGGTAGCAGATTGTCTGGTAAAAACCCATATGCAACTGGGTTTGGAGCTGGCTTTGTAAACGAAAAAATAAAAACTATGTTTCTTGAAGCTATAGACAGAGGAGATGTTGATTCTTTTTCAGAATGGTGGGAAATTTTTGTTAACCATGGTTGGAAAGAAGGTGCTAAAGCTGGTATAACCCTCGGCACTGCCATGGGATTGCCAGGCACACTAGGAGTACAGAATACTTTGATGGGTAAATACTTAACTCAATATGGTGCTTTTATAGGAATGGGTTCTATTTTAGAGCAGAAATTACCAACCAAAGACGAACTCATAAATACTGCACTAGTTCTAGGAACATTCGGTGGACTTGAAGGTGCTGGTAAGGGTTATAAAATGATTAAAAAAAGAAGCTCCCAAACCAACAAATCGCCATCTGAGGTTTTGCAAGAAACATTAACTGACCCAAAGAAAAAAGAAGATGTATTTAGTAGAAATATAGAAGAGTTTAGAGAGCCTTTATCTAATTCAGAAAGAATACAAGATTTTGCAGAACCAATAGTTAAAGAAGGAAAACAACCAAAAGATAAAGAAGTAAAACCAGAATCAAAAGAAATTTTTGAACAAATAACAGACCCAAATCTTAATACAAAAAAAGTTGGCAACAACCAACCAGAAATAAATAATTTAGAAGTTTCGCAGTCAACAAAAAATGTGATGAACTTTGTGTCAACAAGAATTCCAAAGTCAAATTTACCTAGCATGAAAGAATTTAAAACACAGTTAACAACAATGCTTTTTGATAAACTGCATCCAATATATAATGCTGTAAGAACCTATGAAAATGCAAAAGGTAAGTTTCCAGAAGGCACTCTTGATCCTTACAAACAAATGAGAATACAGCCAGGTATGGAAAACAGAGCCGTTCATTTTACTGAATTTGGTACTTTGGATTTTAAAACATTAAATAACAATGGTAAATCTTTAAAAAAAGTTCTTGAGCCTATTAACAATTTAAAAGATCTTGCCGAGGCCGAGGCGTACTTAATAGCAAAAAGAGTCCAAGAAAAAGAATCACAAGGTTTTAAAACTGGTTTTCCAATGCGTGATATTAATGCAACTGTAAAGGAACATAAAGGTAAATATGGTAATTTACAAAAAGAGTTATATTCCTATCAAGAAAGAATAATCCAATATTTAGTTGACAGCGGCATTTTAAACAAAGAACAAGTTAAGATAGTTTTAGAGGCAAACAGAGATTATGTTCCATTTTACAAAGTACTAGATCCAACTTTAACAGGTGATAAAGCAAACTTTGGCACAGTTGTAAAGAACCCATTTAAAAGATTTAAAGAAACAGAAGTAAGAACAGAAAAGATACAAAGTCCTCTTGAAGCTATTTATAACAATACCATGCATCATGTTGTTATTGCTGAAAGAAATTACGCATTTACAAAATTAATAGAAATGATTGAGGCAGCGCCAGAACAATTTCCAAACGTAAAAAGAGTAAAAGGTATTAAAGCAACAAAAGTAGAGGTTAAAGAAATGGAAAAGGCTTTTGATACTAAAATAAAGCCTGACTTTGCCGAAGGGATAACCATTTTTAGACGAAATCATGGTATTTTAAATGACACACAAATTGCAATATATAGGAATGGTAAGAGAGAAGTTTGGGAAGTTGGTAAGGAATTGGCTGAGGCACTAAAAAACTCAAACAGATATGAGGCTAGTTTATTATTGAAGTTTATTTCTATACCTTCCAAACTTTTAAGAGCTGGTGCTACCTTGGCCCCAGATTTTATGTTAAGAAACTATGGAAGAGATTCAATAAATTCTGGAATTATGTCTGAAAGAGGTTTTATACCTTTTGTAAACTCTACTATGGGTTTTGTCCATATGATAAAACAAGACAAAGTTTATCGAGAGTGGGTAAAATCTGGTGGTATGCAATCAACAATGATTTCTTTTGATAGAAATTATTTTTCAAGAGATATGAAAAAATGGTTAACAGCGGGGAAAGTAAGAAACCAAATATCAAGTCCACTAGAAATGGCAAGAATATATGCAGACTTATTTGAAAGTGTTTCTCGTATTGGAAACATGAAACTTACACATCAACAATTAAGAAGAAGAAGAGGAGAGCTTACGGACAGAGATATAAGAGAATCAGCAGGTTTTGAGGGTAGAGATATAAGTATTGACTATTCTAAAATAGGTTCAAAAGTACAAGCCTTAAACATGATTACATCCTTTTTTAATGCTAGATTACAAGGTTATGCAAGGCTTACAAAAGCATTTAAGGAAAGACCTGGAGCAACAAGTTGGCAAATCTTTAAGTGGATTACCTTACCAAGCATCGGATTATGGCTTTGGAATCATAATGACGAAAGATATAAAAAACTTTCACAGTGGGAAAAAGATTTATTTTGGATTGTAATTACACCAGAAATAGGGGTTGGAGACATGGTTTACGAAGACGATAATGATTACACAGTATATCGAATTCCAAAACCATTTGAACCTGGATTGTTGTTTGGAACTTTACCAGAAAAAATATTAGACTATATGTATGAACAAAATGGCGAAGAACTCATTAAATTTTTAAAAGGTTTGTTTACTAGCAATTTAAGCGGGTTAGCTCCAATACCAGACATCGCTAAACCATTTATGGAATCATGGTCTAACAGAAGTTTGTTTACAAATTTACCTATAATACCTTATGGTACAGAAAATTTTGCCGAATTAAAAATGCCAGAATATCAGTACAATGAGTATACAAGTGAAACTGCCAAAGCACTAGGTAAAACAATTTCAGAAATAACTGGTGGCGAATATGGTAGTCCAGCTAGAATAGACTCTGTAATACAAAACTGGACTGGTACTTTAGGTCAATATGCAGTTCAGTTATCTGATTATTCTTTGAGAAAGTTTGGTGTAATTGATTCTCCAGAACCACCAGCTACAACAATAGAGGATCTCCCAGTAATAAAAGCGTTTCTGGTAAGGGCTGCAAAAGGCTCATCATCTTATGTTGAAAGGTTTTATAAAGAGTCTAAAAAAGCTACTGCCTACAATAGTTTATTGAAAAAATTGCAAGAAGAAAACGATACGAAAGCAATTGAAACGCTTGTAGAAAGGACAGATCCAAAAATTTTGTTGTTTGTAGAACCTCTAAAAGCAATGACAAGTATACGAAAAGTTATAAGAAACACTTACAATGATAGATCAATGGAAGATGTAGAAAAAAGACAATTAATAGACAGAATGTATGAAGATATGATTGAAGTATCTAAACGCACTTTGGAGTTATATGATAAGATGAAGTAATATTTATTGGCAAAAAGTCAAAAAAATAGTATAAACGGAAAATGAGGTTAAAATGACAGTTGGTATTGAAAGCACAAGCAAGAGTACAAATGGCAATGGAAGTGTCACTAATTTTCCATATGATTTTAAAATATTTAAAGCTAGTGATCTCACTGTAATAATTAGAGCCGCAAACGGAACAGAGACTGTATTATCTCAATCTAATCCAGTACAATATACAGTTACTAATGTTGGAGTGGATACTGGTGGCTTTGCTGTTATAAGTGATACAAGTTTAACTCCGTCTGGAACAAAAGTTATTTGTATAAGAACGGCAGAATTTAAACAAGAAACTGATTATACACCAAATGATCCTTTTCCTGCAGCAGACCATGAAAATGCTCTCGATAGACTTACAATGTTAAGTCAACAAGTAAACGAAAAAGCCGAAAGATCTATAAAATTATCTAGAACAAACACAATGACCTCTACAGAATTTACTGTTGGTCCTACAGATAGAGCAAATAAAATACTTGCTTTTGATGGAAATGGCGAACTTTCAGTAGAAGCTGGTAAAGTTGTGTCTGCATCGGCAAGTGCATCAACAGTTTCTGTTGGTGGCAGTGCAACCGCATCAGCCGCTTACAACGTAACAACTGGTAACTTAGCACTTACACTTGGTATTCCAACTGGTGCTACAGGGGCCCAAGGCATTCAAGGTATACAAGGTATACAAGGTTTTACTCATGGTCTTAAATATACATTTAGCGCAACAACTACTGATGCAGATCCTGGAACTGGTAATTTTAGATTAAATGGCAACAGTATTTTAACATCCAATCAATTGTTTATTGATAATGTAGATGCAAATGGGGCCAACGCTACTGCTTTTATGGATACTTGGGATGATTCTGCAAACACTGATGGTATTGGGGAGCAAGGTCTTTTACAAATTGTCAGCGATGTTGATACGACTGTATTTTATTTGGTGCGAATAACTGGAACTATTACCACTGCATCGACATATAGGAAGGTAAGTTTTTCTCTAGCTGCATCAAATGGGACTATAACAAATGGACAATCTGTGAGATTGCATTTTACTAGAACTGGGAAAGATGCAACAGTTTCTACTGGCAGAGCATTGGCAATGGCTTATATATTTGGGTAATAGGAGAAACAAATGGCAAATCCAAACATAATAAATATTTCTAACCTAAAAGGTCTAAACGCTGGTTTGGCACTAACAACGTCAAACCAAGATTTGATTACTAATGCCAGTAACAGTGGCAAAATTCTAAGAGTTCACAGTATTGTAGTTGCAAACACAGACGGAGTGACTGCAGCATCTGTTACTTGTGAGCTTGGTATAGGGTCAAATTTTTTTAAAATAGCACATACAGTAACTGTCCCACCAGATGCAACATTAATTTTAATAGGTAGAGATAGTCCATTGTATGTTATGGAAAATGGATCAATTCGTGCTTTGGCAAGTGCAAGTGGTGATTTAGACATGATTTGTTCATATGATGAGATTAGTTAATGGCAAGTAAAAACTTTACTTTTAAAACAAATCTATCAAAAATATTGTTGACCAAGCCATCTGACAGCTCTGATCATTTTACTGTCACAAGTTGCCAAGTTAATAACGCTTGTGATCAAGCAAATAATTGTAAATTAGTTTTGAATTATGGAGAACCTCTTCTTCCTAAAATAATTACTGAAAAGGATTTAGTTGCTAATGAGCAAGTAGAGTTTATGATTGATCCTAAAACTATTTCTATAGAACCAAATTTCAGTTTAGAATTTATTTGTACTCAACCAGAAACAAAAGTAAGTTTGAAGTGGATGTAAAATGTCTTATGGCGCTGGAAGTTATATTGGTACTGCACATTCGTCAGGCACTCATATTAGACCAGGTCTAAATCCAGCATTTCGACAAACACACACATTAAGGTTTATGAGTCCAAACTACGTCAATGACAATGGCACTGGTATTAAACAAGCAGTTACAGAAACTTCTCATAACTATTCTAATAATCTTGTAAGTACAGCTACTGGTATAGCCAAAGCAACTGGTGTTTTTGACTTAGCTACACACTACAATTACAACAAAAAAAATAATTGGGTAAGAATTAACAGCAATAATTTTCATCAAGAAAATTATGCAGACTTTTCATCTAAAGTCTGGCAATTTAGTTCTTCTCAAACTAATGCAAAGTTTTATCAACAAAGTGCCTCGAATTCGAATCAATGGAATAACCCTTTTAAGGTACAATCATATAGATTTTACACCACTGATATAACTAAATATAGAATATTTTTAGGTTTTTGGATTACTGGAAGTACTGCTTTTTATCACGATTTGTGTATAGGTGCGATACAACTTATTAATTTAAGTAATAATACAAGAGAGTATGCGGTAGGGCCTACCAATGATAATTCAGATTTTACATCATTAAAAACTACTACAAATGCTTCAAATTGGACTCCATTCATCAATTCGTCTATTATTAGCAGTAATACTACTTTAAACAGCTTTTCTTTCTCTTGGGATCACACAACTCCACAAGATTACACTACTGTCACTGTAGATCAATCTACCGCTAATCAATGGAATGTTGGAAATATTACTAACTCGCCTTTCACTGGAGCTAATAATGGAATAAATATATCCTTTGGAAGTGATGGAACTGGTGTTTTACCTTCCAGAAATGAAAGCACACAAAGTGTAGATGGAGAACTAATTTCACAGTCAAATACAAAGTTTTTATTTTTTGAATCCTCTTCTCCAACTCAACGATTTGATGCTACTGGATTTTACACACCAAGGCTTACATTAAAATCACATACATTATACTCTTTAAGAGTTGCATATATGTTAATGACTCGCTCTGGACTAGGTGCATCTAATCCAATGTGGACTGAAGTTGTGCCACAATTAGAAAATTATAGGACATAATATGGGAATTAGAACACCAGGAAGTTATATAGGGCATGATTTTCCAACCTACACTGGCGAAGATCTAAGTTGGAAAAACCAACCGACAGAAGATTTTTTTGAAAATAATATACTTCAACCACGACTTTGGGGTAGGAGAGGTCATGCTAAAGGCGTTTGGAAAACTAATCATATATATGAAAGAAGAATGGCTAACAAATGGCCAGACCCACCTGAACCAGAAAAGGACATTACAACCACACACACCTTAACACCAAATACCGAGCATATTTTAAATCTTCCTATAATAAGAATACCATCTTTTGCTAGGGAAAGTTCTTACACAAGTTTATCGTATGGTTCTAATGGCGCTCAAGCATTTGGTGGCACTGCTGAAAAAGATTATTTTGTTTACAGGCTTTTAAAATTAAATCTTTCGAGTTTAGACCAGTTATTTATTGGTGTAAAAAGCACAAAAAGAAGACTTTGTGATGTCAATATAGGTCAAATACAAATCAATCAAACAAGCAATGGTAATCTAATACATAATTTCACAAATTGGCTTAACGGCAATCCAACAGGAACACTAACCTTTCAATGGTTGCAAAAAATTGTAAATGTAGGCGGCAATCCTTCTGCGGGTTCTGGTTTTGGAATTGGAACTAGCTCAACTAACACTAGTTCAAATCTTTGGGGTTTTGCATTTCAGAGAACTGCTACACCTTGGGGTTCTGGACTTAGTCATGGACACGCAACTAATCTTGATTTGTACAATCTTAGCGCTGGTGCATCTATACAACAAGAACCTGTTGCAGCAAATCTAAACAACAACATTAGTTTTCGCAGTAGCGGAACTACTCAAAGCAATACTAATTGGCTACAATATTCTGCTTTACCAACAGTTAATACTGAATATCAAAATGCAGTTACAGTTTCAATGACTCTTGGTATGGTTTCTACATACAAGTATGGTTATGACTATGGTGCTGATAACGATTATATTAGAATTTACTACACTGCTTAAAAATCTAAGGGGTTAAAAAAATATATGCCTAAAATATCAGTCACAGAAGTAAAATCACAAATAGATACACATGAGGCGGTGTGCGCTGAACGTTGGAAAGAAACGATTCTAAGGATTAAACGCATTGAAGCCATTATGATTGGTACTGCTGGTACTATGATTGTTATGATGGCAGGTCTATTATTGAGGTGATGCTATGCTTGAAGTATTAGCAATTGCCAATTCAGCCTTTGGAATTATAAAACAAACTGTAATGAATGGTAAGGATTTAGCATCTTGTTTGCAGCAGATCGGAACTTTTGTTGGAGCAGAAGACAGATTAAGACAAGAAGTTGAACGAAAAAGAAATAGTTTGTGGACAAGATTTTTAGGTAAAGAAGATAATGAACTAGAAGAGTTCATGGCCTTAGAACAAATTCGCACAAAACAAAATGAGTTGCGAGAAATTATGCAACTTTATGGCCGTGTAAACCTTTATAATGATTACATTGCTTATTGCGCTGATGTAAGAAAGAAAAAAATACAAGCACAGAAAGATGCAGAAAAAAAAAGAGAGCAATTTAAAGAGCTTATTTTAAAAATTATACTAGGTATTTTATTGACCGCTGCATTTTGTGGTGTGATTACTGTTTTGGTTATAATAGCTAAAAAGAAAGGGATAATATGACTTGTTTTATGCTTTCTTGTTTACTTGGCGCTGTAAACACTGGCAGTATTTACTTTAAAAATGTAAATGATTGTCTATATTATTCTGAAAGATTAAGTGGTCAAACCATGGAATCTGAAGAAGGAATAAAAAAATATGAATGTATTTGTAAGGTAGTTCCTTATGTTAATACAAAAAAAATAAAGGTTTACTAATGGCACAAAAAAAATTCCAGAAAAAAACTAAGTTTTCTGCGTGGGATCTTAATAATGACGGAGAAATAAGTGATGAGGAAATATCTCATGCAAAAGAAATACAAGAAACAGAAACAAAACTAAGAAAAAATTTAGCACAATTAAGGATGGCAAGATATACCTTGATAGGTATGGGTGTTTTTACGGCCGCTATGTTTTTTATACCTATTGATAGAGTAAATGCTTTAACTGATTTATCTAATTTATTTTATATTAGTGGGAGTTCTATTGTAGGGTTTTACATGGGTAGCACAGCTTACATGGCAAAGAATGGAGTAAAATAATGTTACAAGCATTGATAGGTCCAGTTACTGGATTGTTAGATAAGTTTATACCAGATGCAGATCAGAAGGCAAAACTGGCCCACGATATAGCCACCATGTCTGAAAAACACGCTCAAGAATTGGCACTCGCTCAAATCGATGTATTAAAAGAAGATGCCAAAGGTAACTGGTTTCAAAGCTCGTGGCGACCCTTGATTGGATGGATTTCAGGACTAAGCCTCGGTATAAATTACATGGTAGCGCCAATTTGTGCAGGCTTTGGTATAATTATTCCACAAGCAGATATGTCAGTTATGATGCCTTTAATGTTTGGTATGCTCGGAATTGGTGGAATGAGAAGCTATGATAAAATGAAAAAGACGGATACAAAAAAATGATTTGCATACGATGTAAGATTAAAATGAATAAAACAGAATTGAAAGATGTGTACAAATGTCCAGCTTGTGGTCTTGTTGAAGACAAAAGCAATTGACAAAATAACATATGTGAAAGTAAAATTATGGCTATGAAAAAGAAATCTACTGTAAATAAATCAGGTAACTACACAAAACCAACAATGAGAAAGCAGTTGTTTCAAAGAATAAAGGCTGGCGGCAAGGGTGGTAGACCTGGACAATGGTCAGCCAGAAAAGCACAGATGTTAGCAAAGCAGTATAAAGCCAAAGGTGGAGGTTATAGATGAAAAAATCACTAACTACTAGACAAAAGAATGCACTTGCAAAGCATAGTAAACATCATAGCAAAAAACATATGGCAATGATGAGAAAAGACATGAAAGCAGGAATGTCTTTTACAGCAAGTCATAAAAAGGCACAAAAAAAAGTTGGAAAATAATGGCTTTATCTAAAAGACAAAGATCACTAAAGTCTTGGACAAAACAAAAATGGAGAACCAAAAGTGGTAAACCTAGTACACAAGGGTCAAAAGCTACTGGCGAACGTTATTTACCTTCGGCAGCGATTAAGGCTCTTTCTCCCAGTGAATACGCCAAGACTACGGCTGCTAAACGAAGAGCAACTAGAAAAGGTAAACAAGTATCTAAACAGCCCAAAAAGATTGCAGCAAAAACGAAAAGATATAGAAAAGTTACATAATGATAGAAGAACTTAAAAATGAAATAAAGGCAGATGAGGGTTGCGTAAACTCAATTTATTTAGATCATTTAAATCTAAAAACTTGTGGTGTGGGGCATCTGCTGACTGAATGGGATGCAGAATATGATAGTCCAGTTGGCACAGAAATATCAGAGGAAAGAGTCAATGAGTTATTTGAAAAAGATATAGAAGTAACTTTAGATGAATGTAGATATTTATATGAAAACTTTGATGACTTACCTACAGAAGTACAAAAAATAATTGGGAATATGATGTTTAATCTTGGCAGACCAAGACTCAGCCGTTTTCATAAAATGAAGAAGGCCGTGCTTAATAAAGATTGGCAAGAGGCAGCAAACCAAATGAAAGACAGTAAATGGTATACTCAAGTTACAAATAGAGCAGAGCGTTTGTGTGAAAGAATGAGGAATGTAACAAATTGAGTTCGGCTATATTAAAAAGAATTGGTGTAAGTGGTTATAACAAACCGAAAAGAACACCCAACCACAAAACAAAAAGTCATGTTGTTGTTGCTAAAGAAGGTAATAAAGTTAAAACCATTAGGTTTGGGCAACAAGGCAAAACTGGAGACAAAACAATGACAAAAAGGGCAAAAAGTTTTAAAGCAAGACATAGAAAAAATATAGCAAAAGGAAAAATGTCGGCTGCTTTTTGGGCCAATAAAGTAAAATGGTAGCAAAAATGAAAACATTTATAAATTTTATTAAAGACTTTTTTTTAAAAAAATATAAAGTATTATACGATAAACTAAAGTATACAACTATTCAGATACAATCAAAGGAGAGTGCTGTGTATGGAAAAATGAAAAAAACCAGTTCAAAGAAAAAAAGTGGAAATGGTTTAACTGCAAAGCAAAAGACATTGCCTAGTGCTTTGCAAAAAAAGATTATGAAAGCTAAAAAGAAAAAGAAGTAGCCTTAAAAAGGTATTTCATCATCATCAGTTGGATCTTTTTTATCCTCTTCTGTGCCGTCATCCTCTATGGAAAGATGCTTGGTTTGTAATGCATCCCCAAGTTTTTTCATTCCAGGTTGTGAAATTCCGTCAGTGATAGGCTCATATTCTTTTGTAGAGCGATCATTTTTGACAACTTGTATCTTAACATTGTAACTGCCATCATTGTTATCAAACATTGAGATATAATATTTCTGATCTGCTTTTAATAATATATCTCTTCTCTTAGCTTTCTCTTCTCCAGGTAACTTTTGATAAGGATACCATTCATTGTTACCACCTACCTTAACTCCGTCATTTTTAAAAATTTTAATTTGAGTTATCGTTTCATATTGATTCATTTTCTTTGATCCTTTTTTCTGTTTCTTTTATCAATTCATTTTCACAAGTATGACAAGCGTAGTAAGGTTGTTGTATTGACTCGACAATTTGTGTCTTATCAAATTCTTTTCCACACCCATCACACTCCCACTTTTCTAAATAAGACATATCTAGGCTTTCTCCAAATCAGTTTGTGCAATTTTAAACATTTCATGCATTTCATCCCATCTTTCATAGTCCCCATACTTTTCTTTCATCTTAGGGTACAATCCTCTTAAATCATTAAGTCTAGCCTTTTTTCTTATATCAAGATTATACATTTTACCTTTAATATCATCTATCTCTTTGGAGGCACGAGACATTATGTCTTCCCAAGATGGTTGAGGTGGAAGGTCAACGGATGAGGAGTTCGGAAGATCTTCCACCTCAGACTTTTCCCCTTCATCGTTTGAAGAGGTGTTCTCTAAATTTTCTCTGTTTCTGTTTGCAGTTTCTAACTCATTCGCACTTGCATATTCGCCACCACTAAGACCTAGTGAGGCTAAAGCACGACCTATTGATGACGTTTCTCCATTCTCTAATGCAGATGTAGTATTAACAAAACCATCCCCACGAATTTCTTCTGCCATTCCAGAGCCTATAACTCTACCATCTTTATCAGTAATGATAGCTTTTATAACTACTCTTTTGCCATCATCAACTAATATTTTGGTATCAACACCAAACTCTGTGCCATGAACTTTTCTAAACGCTTCCATTCTATGCACAACTTGTGTGTATTTCTTATTGCCTTTCTGCATTACACCATGTTTTTTGTGCATTGCAGCAACTTCGGCCATAGCATTATTTAAATCAACCACTTAATTCTCCTCTTACAAATTTTAATAAAGATACTTGTTGTTGCAGATTTCTCTTATCTGCTTTTAGTTCTTGAATTTCTTTTTCAAGCCTTTCTAGTTTAATTTCCAACATATCTTTGGCTTGAGTTAACTCTTGTTCTTTATCTGTCATGTTAAACTCCTAATAAACCTTGTTGTAATTCTTCTTCAGACATTTGATCGTCATGGTCATGGAATCTTTTTGACATCATAATCCTCTGTCTGCGACCAGATTTACCTTTTCGTGTATGATCGCACCTTACAATCATTTTCTTCTCTTCTAAGGCTTTAAAACGAGCAGTAACAGTAGAATAA
>CESX01009446.1_pt1 | contig 22458 bp, 4 predicted proteins | sample 326941 | NCBI WGS metagenome assembly CESX01 (sample SAMEA2622357, study PRJEB7988) | marine metagenome | isolation source: saline water (ENVO:00002010), including
TGTTGGTATCGTTGGTTTTTCTAGTTCTTCGGGTTCTTGGGGTTCTTGGGGTCGTCTTTCCGGTATTGGATTTGCAGGTAACCCTGCGTTTAATCTTGCACTTCGTGCTTCTACTGCGGTTAAATCTCCATCTATTGAATGGTCACCTCCATTAAATAATACATCACCTTTATGCCCTCTAGGATGAAGTGATTGACTAAATCGTGGTTGCACAGTATAGTCCTTTCTTGTTATCTTAGTGCCATCTTCGTTGATAGTTTTCTTTCTACTCGCATCGGCTCTATAATGTTGAAGAGTGTTTTCGGTAATCACTACTCTACCAATGTCGTTTTTAATTGATGGTACTCCTAATGTGGTATCTGTAAAGGTAATTCCGTGTGTTGCAATATCGGATATTTCACTGTTATGACCTTTGAGTTGTAATTCACCATACAAGTTTGTATAGTTATACATAGGGGCATAAGGTGGGTTAGTATCGGGGTTAGTTGCTCTCAAGTAGAAGCCTTCGGATGCCCTAGCGTTAGGCATATCGTATGCAAATATGCCGTATTTACCACCAACAGTAGCATGATTATATTCCCTAACATCAGCAGTAGCAACATATTGTGGGCTACCGCTATGAAGAATATTGTATGAAAAGAATTGCACTCTATCCTTTTCGTTTTTCTTTATGGGTCTTAACATAAGAGATATTTTTCTTTCTGTTTTGTTTGCATCCGCATTGTATGTTCCTGTAAAGTAAGGATTTGGAGATTTATATTGGTTAGGAATAGTAATTCCGTATTTTATAGAAAGATAACTTTCCCATTGTAAAATTTCATTAGCGGTTAAAAGTCTGTTAAATTGTACAACTTCTGCAATTTTACCATTCAAACCATCTAAAGAAATTGCAGAAGGTACACGCCCTAATATGTAAGAACCTGCATCGGCTTTGTTATACGGCGCAGTAGCAGTAGTAGGTGTAGCACCGTTTACAGAAAGAGAGTGCAAAGCATTACCACCTACACCGTTACCACCTGTGATACTTGCCGTAATTATAGTTGGTTGTGCGGCTACTAATGTATTAGAGAGTGTGAATAGACTAACACCATTCGATGAAAACTGCCATCTATTATTAGTAGTATCCATACGCCCGCAAAGAAAGAATCCCGCAAAAGCGACAGGGCTATTATCACTTGACTCAATTATACCATGTATTCCATTATCATCTGTATCTACTATCGCTACAACAAATGTGCTTACTTCATTAGTGTTTAAAGTGGCATCAAAGTTTTTGGATAAATGGTCATTTCCATCAAAATCTACAAGAGGTCTATTATTAACTGCTGACCCTCCATCTAGTATAAATGTGGGCTGTGCGCTACCCGTACCTTGTATAAATTCATGACCGTTACCACTTACATCTTTCCATGATGTAATAGCATCACCATCATTTAATTGTAAACTATCGGCTCTTAACCATAAAACCAAACCACTTGTTGGTAATGTACCCCAATCACCTAATGATACAGGGGCAGAATAATTCTTTAAGTCTAATATATTTGTACCACCAATATTTTTGAACATAGATGTGTTATTGTAAATATGACTTACTGCACCCGTCAAATAACCTACTGAAATAAGGTTAGTATCTGTTGATACAGTGTTTGGATTTGCATGTTGCAATATGCCCCTTTGACCTACTTGACGATTGGTGTGTAAACTATGTGCTTCCGTATTTACTACCATAGCGTTATTATCTATACCTTCAAAGTTTTCTACATCCAAACCAATCTTAGGACTACTTCTACTAATTATGTCACTATACGGAGTAGTCCTAAATTCAAAGAAGAAACCTCTATTAATTCCACTTCCTAATTGCCTAGCACCTAATGCCGCTTCGGGCTTTAACAAACCGTAATCATCTATTAGTAATCTAGCACTTATACCTCTTGGAACTTCATCAGTACTTAGTAAAGTATTCTTTGGTCTTATATAACCATCACCAATGTTAGGTTCTGCTGTATTGTAAGATAGTACCGCACCCTTTGTTTTAGGTACAAGACCTCCTTCTACACGGCTTGGTAATTCATCAAGTATACTTAAACCACCAAAATATTGTTGATGGAAAGCAGTAGGGTATCTGTTACCTCTACCTCCGCCTTCGTCACCAACTCTTCTTGCTGTTGCCGGGAAAAAGAAATCTACTATCTCATTTTGTATTCCGCTATTTATTGCGTTATAGTTACCCACTTGTGACGGTATCGTATCATAGGGAGATGTAAATACAGAAGTTCCTTGAGCATTGGAAACTAACTGATATTGAACCGGCGAACCTAATCCGCCACCTAAATGTGGAGAAATAATTTTCTTAAAGTTGTAAAAAGAATGACCCATGTAAAACGGATTATATGGATTAGCACTACCACCTGTAATAAATTCACTATTACCATTATATCCGGCTTCATTAATACCTTCTTTTGGTGACCAAGCAGGGCTTACACCAAATCCACGAACAGGCATTCTTCTTACATCTTCACCACGAGTATTACCCCACCAATCTATAAGATAATATTGCGAAGCAAGTGCCACATCGAGTATACCATGTCCGTAATCATCCCCTAACCATTCTCTTCTTATGTGTGGTTTAATTGTTAAATTAGTTTCTGTATTATTACTTAAGTCGGAGTTATTTCTTATTGTTCTAACAGGACAACCGAATGGTCTTGTCATTCGCATACCATCGGAGTACCTTGTAACTCTACCGTATGTATTTGTTATATTGCTTGGTATCATATTTTCCATACCGGCAAAGTTTGTTTGTCTTTCCAATATACCTACATAAGTAGTATCGAAACTAGAATTAGTACCCGATGGTGAACTTTCACCACCTGCGTATACCCAAGTGCTAGTACGATGTCTACCTTCTATCAAAGGACCATGTTTGTAATCATTACTTCCACCACCTGCACCAACAATACCTTCTTCTATATATGCTCTCATACCATACCAAGCCCATCGAGGTTTGTTATACGGTTGTCTTAAACCAAATCGGTAACCAAACGGTCTTGGTCTTGTATTTGGCATATCACCACTTGTGTATGATGGCCAACCACTCAACGATTGTTCGTAGTCCTTGTCATCAACACCGGCGTTTACATTATAAGAGCCATCATCACCATCATCGTGCCATACAGGACCGGCATCATCTACACCATAGGAAGTAGGTAACATCCAACCTGCTGATACATAACCGAATCCGTCTAATCTACTTACTATTGGTCCACCTCTACTACCACAAGGCCAATATTTATACAATTGAATTGACATAGTTGGATTATCATGAAAACTAAAACCTCCTTGGTCACGATATAAGTTACCTGCATTATCCCTACCCGGAGTACCATTCATACCATCACCTATACCACCGGTCATAACGGCTGAATCAACAGTAATTTCATTTGGTGTATCTTCTCTTACAGTGATAACTGTACCCGTATCCGATTGAACTGTGTATAATCTACCATCTACTGATATTCTGTCACCGACACTAAGGGTAGTGCCGGAGTTGGTTGTAATAGTATTAGTTCCATGAGATTGCACTAATCTATTAGTTGCTAAAGAAGTAATAATTTTTGGAGTTCGTATATCTAATGCAAATGGACCTAAACTCGCATAATATGTACTATCATGGTAATGTATAGTTTCATAAGAACTATACATGTGATTTGTAGGAATGTTACGATAATCTTGGAAACGAGCATTTGGTCTTTCTAAGTTTGGTGACCAAGTACAAATAAAAGCATCGGGAACATGTAAACTGTTGGTGTCTCTACTACCTTGTAGTGTTTGAGGTAATGTTCTTGTCATAATACTTCTTTCGGAATCAGTAAATATTTCACTAGCATTTCTACTTGTGTCATTTTGTTTTGTTAAACGCAAAATAGTACCGGCTGTAAGGTTACTTACAAATCCCGCAGGTGGATTTAATAAATTAATAAATTTAGGTCTGTTCATTGTGTTAGATGGTGAAGCGGCAAACCCACTACGAGTAGACCAATTAGAGGTTCTTCTTACACCATCTGCATCTATGTAATAAATCATCTCACCGTACATAGGTTCTATTGGGAAATCACTTGCATCATCAACGGTTAGAACATTACTACTTTCACTAATAAATTTACAATTAGGATTTAGACTTACACTTCGTAACACTTCGTCATACATGTTAGGGTAAGTACTTGGATAACCCGCAAGTGTAAGTTGCGCCCCTATACTACCTGCATTTGCTCTTATGAATAAATAATAATTATCTAGTCTATGATGGCTTAAGAATCTAAATCCTTTTGCGCTATTACTACCGGTAGTTATTGTTGGCTTTTGTGGATGTACTATAGACCACCATGGTATGTTAGTAGTCATACCCGGCGTAGAGTGTACAAACATTTGTGGGTGATATGGTAATGATTGACGAGTAAAAGCGGGTGCTTCCGTTCCTTGAACACCAAACGGATTGTAAGTCATCAAATTTGGTATGTTAGTAAATTGGCTACCGTGGTCGGGGTCGTGGTCTAACATAACCTCATTAATCATTACTTCACAACCTCTAACATCGGCCATAGTAGCATTAGCAAGCACTAATGCCATACCACCGGTATCGGTATCTAATTCTCTAATTCCGACTACTAATGCTACTTGTTGGCTTGTTAGGCTAACCACACTACCATTTGGTAAATCATTATTTGGACCGTTTTGATGGAAACCGATAAACTGACTTGAAAATACATTAGGTTGTATAATAATTTGATATGCACCTACCTTACTTGGGTCGGGGAAGTGATTGTTGAATGTATGCCTCATTCCTGCTCTCAATACTATACTGTGACCACCTGCCGCATTAATCGTACCGGCTTCACCCTCACTTGCTAATATACCGTAACCATCGTGTTTTATTTTGGTTTCAAACATAAGTGAGAATGAACCACCATGTATATCACTTGGTCCACTTGGTGTAGCAGTTACACCACCGAATACTAACAACGGGTCGTATACAGCATGGGTATCTTCATCTACAGACGAAGAAGAAGGAAACGACCCGGAATCTGCTTCATACAGTATTTTTTCTTTAACTCCTAAATTAGCCGACCTACATGCTCTATGTTTATGATACAGATTTTGATAAGCAGGATGCGCCCAATGACCCGGCATAACTGCCATTGTAGCATTTACAAAGTGATGACCCATTCTTGGTATAGCCATAGGTGATAAATTCATACTGTCTAAAACATCTACTAGAAGTGACTCGCCACCTTCAAATCTATGATATACTACTTCATTACTCCCTGCTTGAATTAAACTTATAGTATCCTCAAGTGTTTGTTCACTATGCTTCATTATTTGCTGTCTTGCATCGGGGCTGTTACCGCTTACTTCGGAATGGTCACGCATTCTTCTTGCGGCAAACAATCTAGTGTTACCCGCAGTAACAGGGAAAGATGGTAAGATTTGTATATTATCATAAGTAAAATTTTGCCTATTAGTATTAATACTTTCAATATCATCATTATTATACAATATTCTAGCGGCTTCTTTTGTTAATACAACATTTCTTACAACATCCGCAGAACTTCCAACGGCTGATACAATTCCACTTACAAGTGCTTCCCTACCTGTATTAGTGTCACGAATTCTAAAATAATTTTTATTAAATCCATCTACATCATTTCTATTTATATCATGAATATCTCTTTTACTACCCCAAGCAAATACATTAATATTCAATGCTTCACTAAGTGTAAAATTACCGGAAACATATTGAGTTACTGATGGAGTTTGCGTTTCTACACCATCAGCATGAGAATATCCTACAGGGAATTTTTCTGTAAATCCTATTGCCTTCTTAGTGATGTGGAAAAATAAACTTCTATCATGTAATTTATATGATGTATTAAGTGGATTATTACCCGTAGTTTCAGTCCAACCTTTCTTAGTACTATCGGGGAATCTTACATCACCATCTAAATCTTGACTTATATGTTCCCAACCATAATCTTCGTATGTTGGTCCTAATCGTGGTGATTCTATAGTTACTGCACCTAAATTAAATCCGTTTAGTTTATCAAAGTCCTCATCAAATATTTGCCCTGCACCATTATGATTTCTATTTGAAGGTCTCATCATACCTCCACTACCTAGCGTTTCGTGTTGATAGGCTTGTATACTGTCAAAGCCGGACCTAACTAATATGTTACCCGGTATAGTATTAGGGTCGGGTAATTGAATTTCTAAGTTAGGTTCTACACCGACATACTTTCCTTCATCGGATTCTACAGCCGGTGCTAAACCTTCCGATGCTCTATCGGATACTTTTCTAAATCCTCTAATTATAGTTCCAAACGGTGAGCCGCCCTCTATAGTATGTACTTGTCCTGTATCATCTTCTACTGAAATAGATTGGAATTGTATTTCTTCATTTGGTATAATTAAAGCGTTTTTAATTTCACTTGGGAATTTAGTTGCAAGTTGCGGATGCATTAATTCTTGTGCTTGAATAATTGGGAACATAGAACTGTTTGTAGTTTCAAAAGTAAATCTGTTATTACCAAATATTTTCTCTCCCATAGTAAGTGGTGCGTTATTTTTAACACGAGTGATAAATGGTACTGCACCTAGACCTTTAGCATTCAAACTTGGTAAACTTAAGTTACCACCATCCATACGCTTCCATACTATATTTTCAATTGTAAAATTTCTTGATGTAGATTTTCTACCTACATTAAATGCATTTGTGTTACTAATATATGCATTATCATGTGTAGTTCCGTAGTCTGCTTGTAATTCTGTTCGGTCCTCCATTTGCCCGAATGGAGTATTTAATTCAGTTTGAAAACCTTGTCTGTTAAGATGGGTAGAAGAATTATTTAGTAACTTAGTAGCAGGACTTATTCTTAAATCACTAGATATATCACCTGTAGGATGTAGACACGGTGTAGCATTGGACACATCATCTTCCCCAAATGCGATTAATTTGACAGTTACAGTAGTAGGAGAAGAAAGAGAAGGATTTGGAGTTGCGTTTATTGTGAAATCAGTACCATTACTATCAATAGAAATTATTTGTGTATTTATTGGTAAATCAGCATGTGACAAATACATACCTACAGCAAGACCCTTAGTATCCGAAGTTTGAACATTTGAACTACTAGGAGTTAAATCTACTTCTAAATCTATTGATTCTGTTTTAGCAAGTAACGGGAATGATTCATGTACGCCCAATGCGGGTATATCGTCTGTAGGTATTTGTAAATTAGGTGTAATGAGTGCTTCTACTTTAGGACCGGCTGTAGCGGGTGCTATGAAACGATTACTACCGTGGAATCTTTCATCCCATCGTGTCGTACCTGCGAATGTGATAGCAGTACTTACATCAATATTAAGGTCGGGTTTAGCCGCTACTACACTCAACCAATCTCCTAAACCGGTTATACCATCCCTGTCATACTTTGCTACTAAAGGTAATTCACTTTCATGACTTACTACTAAAAATGCTCGACTATATACACCGAGTTGTACATTTTGGTCACCATTATCTTCATTCTCACTCATGTGAATACCAATATATTTAGAATGAGGACTACCAACAGTGTTAGTGAATGTGTAATTAGTGTAATATGAATTATTAAATGCATGAGTAGGGGAAAACATATTGCTCATACCGCTATGCGGGTTACCCATACCACCGGTAAGATAGTTACTTCTCCCGTTAATAATTGGACTCGCATCGGGGCTATTTTGAATCCCTTGTGATGGTATTACCCCAAATAACCCCATACAAGAATTAGATGAACCGTATGGTGTGAAACCTAATTTTTCATACCAAGCACCTAAACCTGCGGCATAGAGTCTTTCACTTCCATTTGTTTCTATACCTAATGAATTAAGATAAGAATATCTTTCTCCCGCCCATCCTACTGCACCTACAGGTCTTGTTCTGTCTATTGCATCTACAAGACCGCTAAAATGTACTTGTGTCATGTGGTCACGACTTGCTACAGCCTCATTGTTAAAACGATGCACACCGGCTTTACTCCATACAAATACTTTACTCGGTTGCGGGAAAGTTACAGTTGTTGCTTCACCTCTTTCTATTACACTAACAGATGTTCCGGGTGAAGGGAAAGATAATTGTGTAGGAGTTTCGCATTTATCATAAAATGTATATCCATCTTCAAATAATGGTAAACCACTAATTCTGTTTGGTGCTAACCAAAATATTACTTTATAATTGTTATTAGATATGTTCACTATTTCTCTAGTATGATATGGTGCAAACATAGGTATGTCAGTAGTACCATCAAAGAACTTTTCTCTTCCGCCTTTGTCAGTCCTTATCCAACCACTCATAGGTATTTGTTCTAATTCGGTTTGAGATTGACTAAAACCATTTGCTACTACATACATAAAACTGTTATTGGGAAAAGTATGCGTACCATCACCAAAATATTCACCACTAGAACTAGGTAATGTAAATCCGCCATTGATATTATAAGATTCAAATTCTAATTCAACCCAACCATATCTATCTTGACGATTAGCATTACCCATAGACGGCATGAATGTACCACCAAGAGCCTTTAATGCACCTTTACCGGGGTTTTCATTAATCGCTTGACCGATGATAGTCGCTAACTCTTCACCGTTTTGACAGCGTGTAGCATCTACAATAATTATGTCACTTTCCGTTTCTACTGTACTACCATCTACTAAGTTATATCCCGAAGATGGATTACCTTTTTGAGATATACCATCACTAACTAATCTTGATGATACTCTAAACGCAGTTGGGTGTGTAGGTGTCCAATTAAATTTAGGTGTAAAAGCACCCGATGTATGGTTTTTAAAATTCACCGCAACTTGGTTATCTAACCAATGACCACCGGGATGATACCCACCATCCATGTGCCATGTCATATCAGCAGACATAGCAATACCATAATGTGCCATAGCGCAGTGTTTGAACGGATGGGCTTTTCTATAGTGAGCAACATTTAGAGAATCTACTTTACCCGATACAGGATGAATAAAGTGTTCTCCATAATGATAACCATGAGAAGGTCTTTGTTTTAATCCACCAATGTTAGGTATTCCTTCCGGTGGTGACCAATTCAGTGCTTGTTCTCTTGGAACACGGAAATGGTATCTATGTATGTCATATTGATACCTACCTGTAGGGGGTGCAAACTTAAGGGCATCATTAATTAGTTCATTAGGTAGATTCATCCCATAAGGTACTTTACTCCAAGAATTACCTACTGTAACTACAGTACCGGGATGTGGCTCTTGAGTGTTAGTAGGGAAAGTACCACTACTCGGTCTTATATCATGAGTGCTTTCCGAAAACGGTATTGCTTGACCCGGACCATAAATGTGATACGATGTTTTATTTTTAACTTTTATATTTCGATGAGTGTATTCTGTTGTTTGAGTAAATTTAGCCTTAATATAATCATCATATCTTGCTGTTGGGTGTGCAAATTGTAATACTAATGGTGTAGGTTTCTGTTTAATAACACCTGCCGAATATTTACTTCTAAGCCAATTAGGGCCACTATTACCGCTAAGATAACCTGCAAAAATATCCGGGCTTAAGATGTTGTCTTTATTAAACACAGGTGGAGTATATGAACCTCTATTTTGATTTACTAACGCCGCACCGGGGAAGAAAGCAAATAAAGCGTTACAATCTATTGTAGCAAAAGATGTGCTTATCTCATTTGCATTTTGTATACCTGCTGTACCGGTAGGACCATTAGAATACGGATGAGTATAAAATGATGAATAGTCATTTTGTGTACCATCATTAATGTCCATAGTTACACCGGTAAATCCACCACCGAAGTAAAGCGGTACACTATGGTCTACACTGTCTTTAGCACCTCTAAAGTAGACTATAGGCTCGGAGTCTACGCTACCGTAGAATCTTCTACCATTAATTTGATACTGATTAGATTTTACAAACATAACATTAGTATCTACAAATACCGGATTTGCAAATTTATTTACAAACGCTGTATTACCTTGTAGAGCCTGTAATTCATTACCATCATTTCTAAGTTTTGCATTCATTTGACTACCAATAAAAAATACTCCTGTTTCCCCTTTAGGTGCTATACGCCTAAAATCTGTATTAGTATCTATTGAAGCAGGAACTAATGTTCCGTGTAAGTTTTGATTATAACTAAATGTACATAATCCTTCTATATCCTCATTTAAAACTCCGTTTACTCTTAATATGCAAGGTCTTAAGTGACCTCCTTCTCTTGGTTTTAAGGTGATGTAATTTCTAGTGATACTAGATGGTGACGGTGAAGTTGCACCTGTCCCTCTATTGGTAATACTTACGCCAGCCGTTTGTATTACTCCTGCCCCTCCCGTACTAGTTGCCTTAACTTGGAAACCTGTTATATTACTTATTTCTAAAACTCTAAATCTGTGAGGTGTTGAAGTTGCACCTGCTTCATAAACTTCTAATACATCTCCTACTGAATATCCTTCTCCGGTATCTACTATACAATCTTCAAAAATAGAATTGTTAGAACCACCATCCAAATCTAAATCAGCACCCGTAGAATCTTTCGGCACTCCACCTGCACCTAAACTAAAAAACTGTATTTTTACACCATGTCCTGTGCCGCCCGTTGCTTCGTGAATATCACCTACGAAGGTAAAACCCGAACCTACTGATAATGTTTCCAATCGTTTAACACCACCGATACCACGGCTTTCTAAATTTATTTTTTGGGGATAAAAAAGACCACCGGGGTCTGCACCAATTGCGGCAACTTGAACTGTTGAAACTGATGATTTACATTTAACATCACTAATAGGACCAAAACTTACCTCATTTACACATGGAAGTATGTGGTCACCGGGGTTTCTAGTATAAGATATTCCTTTCAAATTATTTCTCCAATTAGATATATCAATTGGGTTGTTAGTTGAATCTACTAAGATTGGAGTTGGGGTATTTGCGTGGAAACCTCGACCCTTTGATACAATTTGTAATACAGTTTTTGGAATGTAACCACACGATTTTCTACCTTGATTTGTGCTAGTACCCGTAATTGTTGTAGGTGTTAAAGTAGTGTAGAGGTCATATTTTTGATGAGCCGCTTCTATCCCTCTATCTTTATCTAAAATACACTCAAACATAGTTGATGGAGGAAGTAATTTTTCATTAGTTATATCAAATGCTCTTATTCTAATAGCATCAGCACTAACGCCCCAATCACCTAAAGTACGACCATCCGCCGCAAGCAAATGTCTACAATCAAATGGTATACCTTCTTCTTTGGTTACATTAGTTGCATTAATTGCCGCTTCTGTAGCCGCCGCTAATACTTCATCAGTGAGTAGCGTAGTCCAATTCATACGGGATGATATAGCAAGGTAAGCCCAACTACCGCTACTCGATGGGTGAGTAACTGCTAAACCTGTTGATGTAATTCCTGTAGAGGTAGTAGTACCTACTTCTCCACCGGCATCTGTAACTTGATGATTGACTGTCATGTTAGGGCCTTTAACTCCATAGAATATATGAGTTGAAGAACTACTTGTACCGACACCTAATTGTGTTCTTGAAGTGTAAGAAAGAGTATGACCTAAGAACCCTGTACCCAATGAAGTATTGATGTGCGTATCGTTTAATTGTATAACACCGTTAGTTTTTGGGAATCCCAAGTAACCCAATATGTCATCTACATTTTGCAATTCACTAGCACTGTTTGGATTGTAAATACTACCAACATAAAATTTAACTGTTAAAGTATTATTTGTATCTTCCCATTTAACAGAAGCATTGATTACAGAATCGGGAGAATAAACACCATTGAACCTATTACCATTGTAGAATTTAACACTATTTAGATTAGAATCAGATAACTGACCTGTTGCATCACCCGAACCTGTAATATTTCTTTTGATGGTAAATCCACCTTCGGAAATATCTTTATGATTGATAAAAATTCCAACTTCTTCACTAAGTGTATTAGGAATAAATGTATTATCATTGTAAAATTTCTCTCCTAACTGCTTGTAGACATATCTAACACCGTATGATTTACCCCTGTGGTCGGTTAATCTAAATCCATATAACTGACTTTCACCTAAAGATGAATTATATTGACCGGGAGTAGAAGTATATTGAAGATGATTTGTTGAAGCACCACCTACTATAGCACCTACACCAAAATCACCATCCGTCGGTGCAAAACCCGGAATACCACTTGCTACTAAACCACCAAAGTTTATTCTTCCGATTGCTCTTGTACCTACTCTTAAACCCTCTACTATGCTAGATGTTTGACTTTGCGCTTCAAAAGATTCTGTAAAAACTGTATTAGAATAAGAACCACTACCTATTATTCCGCTTACATCATCATTGTTATTACTAATATTACCAAATCTATTATCTTGTTTTACTAATTCTCTTAACGATGTTATAGGTGCAAAAGGTCTACCGTCTTTATTTAGTGGCATAGGCGCAGGGTGCATATTTTCACCCATCATTTCATCTTGCTGACACCAAAAGTTTCGGAAGCGGCCACCGTGACCAATTAAAAATTTAGGTTGATACGGTGATTGACCTTTACTATTATCTAACCAAACACAGAAGTTACGACCACTAGCACCCGGTACAGTAGAATGTATTACAACAGTATATCCGACTACACCGTTGTTATCTTCTACAATTCTACCTAAGTGCGCTCTTAAGTAACCCATGTGACTACCCCTATCTTGAGAAGTCATAGCGTGTTCTACTGACCAAAACGGCGCAGGGTCATGAGTAGAACCTGTAGCGGCAAAGTCAGCATTTACATGTGCGCTCGCAGGGTCTTTGTTAGGATTAGTAATATCTTCTCTTACACCGATACGAGTTAAATCCATCCTTTCACTTTCACCGGGATAATTACTAGATGGCCGTCTAGCATGTGTTCTACCATTTTTAGCCGCACCTTGATTTATCATACGGACTATTTCTCTTGCCGCCGCTTCTATATCTGTACCACCTACTTTTACACCTACTTCACCAAAGTCAATAGTTTGACGACGAATATAATCCATCTGTGTCCATTGTGGTAAATGTTGCAACCTACTTTCTTCGTGATTAACTAAATTTAAATTTTCATTACGAATACCCTTCAAACACAAAAAGGCTGAAATCACTCTTGTTCCATCGGGAGTATCAAAAAATGTATTATTTTCAGGAAATGTGATACCTAAATCTAAAGCGTGTTGATTTAGTGTTCTTACAATTGGTGAAAGTTTTTTATCTCCTAAAGTTACTCTTAAATCATTGTGTTTTTTATTTGCGTAAAATGATGAAAAGGTAGCAGGTTCAACACGAGGAACACTACTAGCAGATACATGATACAGACTACTACCGTGATAACCATTTGAATGTACAAAATGTCCATGCCCTTTACCCATAAATGGGATGTTAGTTAAAGAATTTATACTACTCGATGGTATTTCCGCTAATGGATTTTCTAATGAAATAATATTTTGACCATTATAATTCATGTTTGGAACATTGTGTGCATAAGCACTTTCAATAAATTTAGATTGTTGAGTGCTTCTTAGATATTTATTTTCCGATGGGAAGCCATTTGCTACATCTAATTGAGTTGTAAGATAATGAGGCGCACCGCCATTTGTTTTTACTAATACTTCATCTAAAGAGTAGTAACCTGTTTCAGTAACTAAATTTCTTGTGTGACCAATAACAGGAACAGATGGGCTTGTTTGTACTTGCATGTGTATGTCATGGAATGAGATGAATTCTCTATCATGTGCTACATCATAAAGTAAAACACGAGCATGACTATCGGATGATAGGTAAGGGTCAATATATGCTACTGTAGGTGCTTGAGAAGCCGATAATCCCATCGCTTCATAATTTAATTCAATTGTTTTGTTTACATGTTGAACAAAATTAATTGCAGTTTCTAAACATGAATCACCAATTAAGAAATTTTCAAGAGGAATAGAATCACGAGGGCGACTTGCTAGTTGCCCTTGACCACCGTTAAATGCTTTGTAAACTTGTCCTTCATTAAATACTCCACGACTTTTACAAAATAAACCCTCTACAGCATGAGCATTATTCATGGTCATATTCATCCAAACAGTATCACCATTTCTTAGTCCACCTGCGGCATAAGGATTACACCAAGTTCTGTTTAGTATTGCATCGGCATCATTAGCAATAACACTATTGATACCTATTCTTAAAATATCATTGTTACTAATAGAACTTACATTGTTTGTTGTTAATTTTATTAAACAATCATTAGCCGAAGTTACATCTCTATAATGTTCCGAGTGGACATGTTTTACTACTCCTACATAAGCAATAGCACCACTATTCAAATCTTCCCTGTAAATCATATCACCGGGTCTTATATTTATACCAAAACTGTTTGCCGCCGGATTACGATAGGGACCATTATCAAAGACTATTTCATCAGTGCTACCTGCTGAATAAGTATCAGCAAATTTATACACTTCATCATCTACAACAGGGCGAAAAGTGCTGACTGTTAATTCTTGAATAGTTGTTTGAGCAAAACTCGATAAAGCCAAATGACTTCTACCTATTCTTTCTAATCTAAATTCTATGTCTTTTAAACTTGGAACTGTTACACCTGTACCAAAATGAACTAATACTGTATTATTAGTTGTGCTACTAAAAGAATATTGATTGTTAAATTGAGTCCCTAAATATAATACTTCTATTGGTGTTGTTGTAAGAATTTTTCCTATAACTAATAAATCACCTATTCCTATATCGGGATTACCACTAGTATCTAAAGTATAATTAGTATCTATAAAAGAATCTACATTATCTAATTCTAAAGCATATACTTGATTAGATACCTGTTTTGCTTGTATAATTGTAGCAGATGCTCTTTTAGTTTTTGTACGAGGTGCGTGTGGATTACAAAGTGGACCGGCTTTAAACTCTACTGCACTTACATATTGTCGTAGTCCGTAGTCAAGATTACCACCTTGAGTTTGCATATTTGCATTATCATGATAAAATATAGAACGACCTTCATAATCCGATGTTGGTGTAGCAATATCCGAACTAATAGACTGTAAAGAAGATGCATTTATACCGACGCTAAGAGTACATCCTGTAGTTAATTTATTTACAAAATTATCACTACAAAATCCATGATAACCACCATCACCTATATTCGTAGGTGCATCATGGATTTTTATAAAATCGCTTCCTATAGTATCAATATAAGCCCAAGACCCATCTTCAAGAAATACTTTACTTCCAATATTAATACTTTTAAAATTATTAAAATTACCGGACAATATATCGGGAAAGACATTTACATTATCTACATGTAACTTTAAAAAATCACCATCCTTTACTATTTTAGTTATGAATGTTTTTAGAGTAGTTCCTTTATTACCAGTTACTTCTCCATCACTAGGTGGTATATCATCTACTCTTCTACCTACAGGTGATGGATTCCATGTATGAGCAGTATATGTAGCGTCTAAATGTAACTTCATACTGTTATCCGGGCCGGGGAATATACCGTCATTTTTTTGACTAAAGAACTGTTGAGGGAATATAGGTATTTCTACCATCGCACGAGTACTTGCGTATTGAGTACCCAACTGATAATCATGAGTTACATCATCTATTGCTTGGAACAATCTATCATTTACTGTGCTTCCATCTTCACACATATTTTCAAGATTAAAATTATCATCATTAAATAAAATTTCATTTATACTATATGTATCCTTAGTAGCATTATTAATTAGGCCAACTCCTATACACCATTCGTTAAATGTAGAAAATACTTCATCACTTGCTGAAAGATATTTTCTTTGTGCAATAGCATCGGTATCATCAAATACAAAACCTGCACCTACTTTACTTGTATATTCGGCACTACCCCCACTTTGTAAAAATATTCTACCTTTTTTTGGGAATGCGTATGTACCCCAAGATTGTATATCCTCGGATTTATTATTAAGAGGTTGAACCGATATTGTTTTGGCGGCATCTAATGTACAAACTGATATTGCCTGTACCGCACAATTTCTTCTTGTAGAACCCGGTAATCGCATCAATGGGCTAGGGTCGTATGTTGGTTTAGTGTTAATAGCACCTTGACCCGGACCACCAAGTGTTACAGATACCACAGGTGCGTCTATATCTACTTCTTTTACTACATGAGAATCCGGTGAACCACTACCTGTAAAAGTAACATTTTCGTTTATGGCTTCTTCTGCTACACCACTAGCAGTAATTTGAGTTACAATGTTATTATCTTCATTAGCGTCTATTTGCTTAACTGACCTTATTCTAGTTCTACTCATTAAGTAATACAAAGAAATTATGTTTGCTGTTTCTCCTTTATCTACACCGTCACGCAGTTTTGCTAACTGATTTGTTCTGCTTTTGTTTGATGGTTGAATATAGATACGAGCAGATGTGTGTTTATTACCGATATATTCGTTATCAATAATATCAAACATTTCAAATATAGGGCTACCTTGTTGTATTCCTCCTACATCGAATAGTCCTTTAGATGAATTCACTTTTTCAGCCTTTTTCTTAAACTGATTATTACCTAAATCTTCTAACTTGTTTGCTTTGTCTACACTCAAAGGTTCTATACATAATTTGTGATATACAGACTGATGTATGCTTTTGTTATGTGAACTAGCAATTACTTGTGGAGTAGTAGCGGGTTGAGCATTAATATCATTTGGTGGTATATATCCTACAGAATTATCAGCCTTTCTAGGAGTAGTAGCATAACTAATTTCAAAATCATATTCTGCACCACCGGCGTTGTCTCCAATCAAACTGTTAGATTTTTTGAAATATTCAGTTTGATTTGCTACATAACTTTCTAATTCAATATATCCACCCGCAGAAAATATAGTACTATCTTTGTTAGTATCTGCTAAGTCTGCTTTTATGACATCTAATATTGTTGTAGTTCCTGTAAGAATAGTACTACCCTTTGGAACAGTTTTTTCGACCATTAGATACGGGGCTATTCTAGGCGTTGCAATTTGCATTGAGTCTCCTAACAAATCTAAAGCGTTGTAATGTATTTCGACATAAGGTGCGAGATTGTGTGCAGTGCGTAAAGTAGGCACATGAAGTAGTGCAATTCTACTTTCTGTTTCGGGGCGAATATGGTAATCTCTTTCATCAGTAGTTAAAGTGTCTCTTGTATAATTTTCGGGTATTGGTCCTTTCAACATAAATGGTTTGTGGTCACTTACATCTATTGCTATAATTTCTTCTTTCGATGCAGGTAATCCGTTTGTAATTACAAGTGACGCTTTTGCACTATTAACTACATTTATGATTGGTGATTGAGAATTTTCATTATAAAAATCTGCCAACTCATTTGGATTAAATAAACGATGTACACCTTTTGCGGTGTTTAAATAATCCATTTGAACAATATCTGCTGAACCTGTAATTACTTGGTCTATTTGTAATGATGAAGGTCTAGGGTATCTTCGCATATATTCATGACCTTTGATGTGTGAAAACTTATGTCTACCACTGTGACCAATTTGATAATTAACATCTAAAGTACTAGGCCATGTAACCGCAAACGGGTTATGAGGATGTGATGTAGTTGTTGCCATTTGAGATGAATATACTATACCATGTTGTTCGTTAGCAGTTTCATCTAATATCATTTGACCTGTCTTATCTATAATTTGACTGTTAAAATGAGGGGGTTGGTAAGGTTTACCGGTAACCAAATCAATAACTAAGTCAGCAGGGATAATTACAAAGTAGTTATCCACATCAGTAGTTCTTGAATGTAAAATACCCCTTGAACCACTTGAAGCAATATTAAAATCAATGTGTATACTGTTTACTGTAATAACTCCACTAGAACCGTCAATGCTTAAAATACGCAATCTTTCCGGTGGGCTTTGATTAGGTTTCTGTGTATTTCTATTGATAGCACCGGGGTTGATAATTAAGTTGTAAGGAACATGTGGTAAGTATGATGTAGCAACTGTATTGGGGGTAGTAAAATTATTATTTATTTCGTAGTTACCCATGCTGTAAGGTGATTGAGTAAAATCAATTGTGGGGCTAGTTGAATCGTATTCTTTACCTGTTAATCTTTTAATCAAGGCTTGAGCATCAGTAGCAGGTATAGTTAAAGTGGTAGTTGTACCATTAGAAGCGGCAGTAAAAGCGGTGAACTCATATTCTTCCTCTATAATGTCTAGTGGTTCTTCAAAACGGTACAAAGCCGTACTTGATGTACCATTATCCATAGGCACATTAGGTGTAATAATTTGCTCATCAAATTTATTTGCAAAATGTATAGATTCTATTGCACCTCTAAAATCACCACCTTTTCCACCAATGTAAACATGAGCCGTAGAATCAGTTACCGAAGCATCATTTGGTAAAGATTGAGATATAACTACTTCCCCGTTGATAAACAAAGAAATAGCATTATCCGATACAGCACCTACTATGTGGTATAGTGGTCTATGATTAAAATTTAAATTTGTAGCAATATTATAACCACTTAAGTCGTAACGATTGTAAGAATCATGTACACTACCATAATCTTGTTCGGGATATACAACACCATCCCACCTTGTAGTTGCGTCACTAGCAGTGGTAAGTGTATATGCTTTAGTTCCATCAGTGGTGTCTAAGAAAATAGTAAATTTAGCAGGTCCGGGTGTATCTACAGTACCCATTTCTAATATAAATTGTCTTTCTCTTTCAACAATTACACCACCACAATCGGGTACGACCCAAGCCTCAACAGTAAATTGATTTTCAAATCTACTGTTTATTCTTGTTGTTTCATCTTTACCGTAACCTGTTTTTGATAGAATATCGGATGGTGTTTTCTTTGTTATAGTGTCTGTAGTTCCAAGAGATGACTCATCACCTAATTTAGTAAATCTACCTTGTGGGATGATAATAGATTCACTTACACCATCAAAAAAGAAAGCGTGACTTGACCTACCTATCGCTACCATATCTTTCCCTCATATTATGAAACTAGCCGGAATAAATTGAATGTTAAAAGAATAAACAGGTTCACCACCCACTTGTACAAAAGTAGCCTTAGTTACACCACCTTTAATGAATGACCTGTCATTGTTACTGTCGGGGTTTTCCGGTTCAGTAGAAGCGGCTACTGCATCTTTTACACTCTTACTTTCTAAAGTTTCAAATGCACCCGTAGGCATAAAAAAGTTTACAGGTTTATATTTATTCCCATCAGTAGCGTTTATACTTGAATTAAATGGTATTTGAACACCTATAATATAATCACCATATTTTTCATTAAAACCAATTAGACTTCTAAAACCATCCGTAATGTCTTGTAAAAATGTAGGGTTATTTGAATTGTTTAAAGTAGCATATAATGACATTACTTTGTCACCCGCACTCATACCATGAAACATTCCACCCGCATCTTCACCACCACTAAATGTCTCAAATCGAGGTTTTATGTCTCTAGTGGCTAGTCTAAAATCGTTTAATTTAGGAGTGCCGGAATTACCATCTTCACCTGCTATAGTTTGTAAAATACTAACAGCAGTGTTAGGCAAACCCGAACTTGGTGAAGTTACTCTAGTAGCAGAAAATCCTGTAATGGGAGTATCATTAATCAGTTTAAACAAGTTTGTTGCCATTTGTTCAGCAGTTAAACCGTCACCAATAGATGCCACAGTAAATGTACCACCACTACCACCGGGTATAGTTAATACATCACCAACAGCATGACCCGAACCCGGATGAGTGATTTCAAATGATGTAATAGCACCACTATTTACACCTGTAATGTTTATCTTACAATTTACACCCGAACCTGTAGTAGCAGTAATTGTTATATCATTTGCAATACTATAACCACTACCACCCACAAGTGTACTAGTAGTCTTAACACCATCAGTGGTCGCTATTGAAAAATGATGTCTACTAGATGTATAACCGTGAGATACATCACTCTTTGCCGCATACAATTCAAAATCATCACCTGCTGTGTTTTTTAATTTAATTGGGGTTGTAAGACTCGCAATATCATTTAGTATAATATTATGAAAGCCGTTTTTTATAGTAAATTCATCATCAAATCTTGCATTTACACTAACACCAAAAGTCTCATCTATTCTTGAAAAATCAATTATTGCTTTAGATTGTATAGCAGTGCCTATATTCATTAAATCGTCATCGGTAAATACACCTTCTAAAATTATAACAGCCCTTGATAAGTTAAAGTCTGTGGCAATTCTACTACTACCTGTAAATATAATAGGGGTAGCGTTAAAATTTCTATCTACATCTAAAGTAAGTGTTGTAACAGGAAGTTGTATTGTTCTACCATCTGCTCTAACGAATCTAACAGGTATATTTTGTGACATTAGAATCGCCCCCTATGTGTAGAACCACCAATAGAACGAGCAACTTCTTGCTGAATCATATTACCAATTTCACGAGCCAATGTTCTCTTGTCTGTTCTATCAGTAATACCACCGGCATTTACAGTGATATTGAAACTGTTACCACTGCCCCCACCGCCTTTCAATTCAACGGGTATAGAACGACCACCCGATAGAGGCACTATCGCTTCTGTACCGTGAAGCATAGCAGGGTAACCACTCTTAGGACCGGAAGCAATACCACCTTCGGAGAAGCCCAAAAACCCACCTACTTTACTAATACCTCCGCCTATAAAGTCACCAACACCGCCTATTACATCACCTATCATATCTACAATATCTTCGATAAAGTCAAACAAAGGTTGTAACAAATCCATCACAAAACTTATCGCACTATTAAATCCATCTTTAATAAAATTAAATGCAGTAGTAAAAGCACCTACTACAGCATCAGCCACACTAGATAATGTCGAACTTATAGCACTTATGGCGTTACTTGTTGGTTCTAATAAATAGTCATTAATTGCGTCACTTGCGGCACTATATGCATTACTTGCCCCTTCGGACATTGTATCCCAAGCACCGCCAAGCCAACTGAAAAAACCATCTATAGGTTGTAAGATATATTCATCAAACATAATACCTATTGCTTGCCAACATAAATCTGCAAACTCTTTGATACCATCCCAAACACCACCTAACCAATCAAAGAAACCCTCTATCGGGTCTACAATCCATTCTTGGAAAATGTTACCTATACCTTCCCAACACTCACTACCGAATGCCTTAATGTCATCCCAAACACCACCAAGCCAATCAAAGAAATCTTTTAGTGGTTCAATTAGATATTTATTTACAACTGCTTTTATTCCTTCCCATACTTTACTTGCTATTTGACCTATTGCTTGAAACGCCGGTCCGATACCACTAACAAGTGTAGACATAGAAGATAGTGTTGCTAATAGTGCCGCCATCTAATCACTCCCAATCTAAAAATGAATAATCTAACGATACCACTTCTCTATCCCCTGCTTTTGCTTTTTGCTTTTGTACTTCTCTATTTTTATCTCTATGTTCTTTTACTGCTAAAGCCCATGTCAGTGATTGTTGAAATATCGGTAAGGGCATGTTGTAAACATCGTGGAGTGATATACCGTAGTGTGATGCCACAATATATGCATATAACTCCGCTTGAAGGGTTAAATCCTCAACTTCTGTATACTGTTTCTTGTTGAGAAATTTGTTCACCTTCACCTTTTCGGCGTTGTAAACCCCCCCTGCAAAGCCTCCGCAATTTCGTTAGGTTGTGGTAAGACTTTAGAGATTTGGTCTCCAACATACCCACTAAGAGAAATTAATTCACCCGATGTCAAAGCCGGGTTGGTTTCAGTTATCCAATTAGAAAACGCAAACTTCCAATATCCTTTCAAGTCCATTGTTACATCGCCCTTGTTAATTACAAACATTTCTTGGGCGGCGGCTTGTATATCTAAGAAAGATACATCTCTTACATACACTTCCATAACTAAATTTTCATCATTAGGGTCTACCCTAATCTCATGTTTAGTTACATCATTCTTCTTCAATAATAGGCTCTTGTTCTTCACTATCTGTGGTTTGGTCATTTATGTCACTTCCATTGGATGCGGCTACCTCTTCGGTAGGGGCTTCCGGCTCTACATCCGGGGTCGCTTCTGCGAGGCCGTCAGTTTCACCTGTTTCGGTTGTTATCCCTTCATCGTTCTGCCTTAGACGCAAAACAAGTTCTGCTTTAGTTCCATATACAGGGAGATTTCTCTCCTTGCAAAGTTCCTTTAATTCAGTAACTTTTAGGGAATCGTATTGCTGAACATTAGCAGGGAATGGGTTTATTGCCTCTTCTTGTACAAGAGGATTGATTTCTTCTTCGGTAGTTTCTACAGGAGGGTTGTCTAATTTATCTTGGACAAATGATTCTATTTCATGTCTTGCCATGAGTTCAAGCAT
>CESX01014164.1_pt1 | contig 21734 bp, 24 predicted proteins | sample 326941 | NCBI WGS metagenome assembly CESX01 (sample SAMEA2622357, study PRJEB7988) | marine metagenome | isolation source: saline water (ENVO:00002010), including
CTTACAGATTTTTCTAGTAAAAAAGTAAACAAAGAATTTGATTCTTTTTTAAAAGAAATTGATAAAAAACAAGAAGGAGCTAATCGAGATTCTTATTTTCCTATAGAAGAAAGAAGATTATTATTAAATGAAATAAATCCAGCAACAGGAAAACTTTTTACACCAGAAGAAGCAGGTTTGCGATAATATGGCTTTAACAAGAGAAGCTGAACAAGCTCTTTTAAGATTACAAAGGGAAAGAGAAAATGCCTTTAATAATCCTTCTGGAACTTTAAATGCTTTCCAAATAAATCAACCTCCAAAAAAAGAAGAAGAACTTTCTCGTAGAGAATTATTTGATAGAAGGCAAGAACAATTTAGATCTCTTAGAGAACAGGCATCTAAACCAACTGTACAACCTGAACCTGATGAAAATTTAGGAGCGTTAAGAAATTTAGGTAAAACACTATATGAGGCAGGAGCAGCTGGAACGTATGAATTTGCAGAATCATTTACATTTGGAGCTCCCGGATTAGCAGAAGCTGGTTTAGAAAGACTTACTGGTATAGACTTAGGTATACAAGAAACAGCTAGGGAATTTCAAGAAGAAAATACTTTAGCTAAAATAGCTGGAGGAGTTGGAACAGGTGCTGGTTATTTAGTAGGTCTTCCTGTTAAAGGTACTGCAAGAGTTTTAGGTGGGTTAGCAACTACTATTGGTAGTAGAGTTTTTGGTAAACAAACTACTAAGTCTGCTATAAAATCAATGACTCAAGCAGCTAAAAAAGCTGGAAAACTTTCTGAAAAAGTACAAAAAGAAATTTCCGATGAAGTTGGAAATGTATTAAATAAAACTGTTTCTTCAGTAGGAATAAAAACTGGTTATGCTAGTAAGGCATTTGAAGGTTCTTTTAAAACAAATATAAATACTAGAATTAGAAGCTTACTTAATTCAGGGCAAATTAATTTAAAGCAAGCAGATGCTATGAGAAAAATGGCTCAAACAGTTGCCGGAAAAGGTGTTCCAGTAAAAACCCTACAGCAATTAGCAAAACAAAAATTTGGAGAAGGAGTTAAAGGTAGATTTATGGGTGAGTTTCTTGAAGACGCACTTGTATTTTCTGTTGCTGATGGTATAATGAGTATTACTCAACAAGGTCAACAAGTATTAAGAGGAGATAAAGATGCATTATCCTTTGGTAGCTTCAATCCTTTTAATGAAAATTTTTTAAAACTAGGTAGTGTATCAAGAGAAGTGGTATCTGGATTTGCCGGAGGAACAGTTATTAATGCTTTTGGAGTTGCTCCATTTAAACCTTTAAATAAATTAATGAAATCTAAAGTTGATTTTTATCAAGGTGTTAGAGCTGCTTTAGGTAGGAATAATTATAAGGGCAAAAGTTTAGATAAATTAGTTGAGCAAGCTACAAACCTAGCAGAGCAAAATAGATTTAATAGCAAATCTACTAGAATGAATTTTACTAAAGATGGAGAAAAATCAAATATAGATTTATTTAAATTTGGAAGAAGTAACGAAAGATTAACAAATAAAAAATTAGTTGAAAGGCTTAGGGAAGAATTAGGAGATGATGCAGAAAAAGAATTAACTAAGTGGTTGATGTCTAATAAAAAACAATATGCTAAAGATATTATAAATGAATCAATAAAAGAAGGTTTTGAAAATTATAGATTATTGTTTCCTAGAATGGGCATATCTGGTCTTGCTATGTCTGGAGTTCAATATGTTCAAAATTATATAGATAGTGATGGTCAATATCAAATTGATCCTACAGATTTTGTATCTAGTTTTTTAATTGGTGGATTTACAATGAGAAGAGGTAATTTTGGTAAAATAGACATTGATACTAAAATTAATAAATTAAGAGAAGGATTAGACGCTCTTGGTATTAAGTCATCAAATACATTTCATTCTTCAAATTTATCAGGTAATAATGAAAGATTCGGAGTAGGAATTATTAGAGATAATCCTGAACTAACTAAATACTTAGAAGAAGAAGGTATCGTTAGTAATGATAGAGATGTTACTAATGATACAATGGCAGAAGGAGAAAAATCTTTTTATGATAATGAAAACATTGCTAGAAGAATTGATCCATATGGTGGAAGAATAAATGTTTTAAAAGGGTTAATGGATGCAGATTATACTTATGTGAAAACCTTAGATCAGATTACAGATAAACAAGCATCTAAGATTATAAGTCTTTTAGATAGTCAAGGTTTTAAAACTGTTGAAGATATGGATAAAGCTTTGCAAGATCGAGTTAATGAAGCAACTCAAGGAATGGAAGAAAAATTAATAGGTGTTTTAAGGAGAGTTAATCAAGCAAATCATCCAGATATAAAAATTACAGAAAATAATAGTGGTGTTAGAATACCAGCAAACATGACAATTAGTAATGATTTATTAGAAAGAGCTAGTAAAGGTGAGTTTAAAGAATGGTTAAATGGTAAAGATGGTATTGAAGCAGAAGAAGAATTATATAGTGCAACAAGAAGTTTAGAAACAGTAACAGCTGTCACAGAAGGTTTATCAATGGTAAGTTTTGATAAATCTCAATCTTCAAATATAATAGAAAATGCTACTACATTAAAATCAATTTACGATATTGTAAAAAATGAAGAAAGAAATATAGATAATCAAATTTCTAATAAAGACGGAAGAGCTAGTTTTAAATTTACAGAATTAGATTCTTATATTGTACCTATGATGAGAAACATGGGAAAGAATGTAACTAAAAATATGATGAGTGCATTATCTGAAAAGAATATGGATGCTAAATTACAAAGCAGTTTTGTTGATGCTGGATTAATTGTTATAAAAAATAGTAAACCATTATTAGTAAATGACTATAGTTCTATAAAAATGGATGATGATGCTAGTAAAATAGACTTAGGAAAAATACATGGAATTTTAAAAGCATTAGGTGAATTTGATGTTACTACTGAACCAAGTCCAAACATAATAGAAAAAACTCAAGTATCTAGATTAAAAGAATCTCTAGGTAGGTTAGGTGTAAAATTAGATTTAATTAATAGACCTAATATGGATTTTATGTATCAAATGATTTTAAATGATATTAATAAAATTAGGTTAAAAAATAATATAGTAGATCAATCAGATATAGATTTTATTATAAAACAATCTGGAAAATCTGCTTTCAGTATACCGGGAGTTTTAGATAATAAAGGTATCAGAAACTTTCAATTAAGAGAAGTATCTATACCTTCAGATCTTGAGTTGCAAAATAGATATAATAAAAAATTAAAAGATCTTAAAAAAGATACAGATGTAGTTAATGTAGTTGCTGATCCAGTTCAATTACAACCAGAAGATGCAAGAATATTAAGACAAGAATTTGAATCTATATACAATACAGATAGATCAAGAGATGATGCAGAATTAGATAAGTTATTTGATCTTATGTCAAATACTAAACTAAGTGGAACTAAAAATCAAATCATAGAATATATTAAAGACAGAGACTATCAAGCTAAAATAGATGTCTTGAATATGTTGCATAGACAAAAAATTATAAAAAGAAATGTAGATGGTAATCTTGAAATAATTAATAAAAATTTAACAATAGAAAATTTTCAAAGTATAAGTAAAGATATAGAAAGATTAGGATATACTAGTGACATTGTTGAAAATAGAATTAAACAAAGACAAGAAGATAATAGAAGTTATAATAAAGAAGCTAGTGATGTTGTTAAAAATCCATCTTTAGGCATTGATCAATTTTTTTCAAGATATAAATTTAAACAAGGTGATCAAATTGTAAGTTATAATGATCAAAGTAATGAATCTAAAAAAGAATATTTTGATTCTTTATTATATGAAAAAAATCCTGATGCTTTAAAAGGTAAGTCAGTTCAAGAAAACTTTGTTATAACAGAAGAATCTATAAAGAAAATGGCAGAATCTGTTGTTTTTAATAATACTGAATTTTCAAAAATAACAAGTAAAAAAACAAAAGATAAAATTTTTCAAGACATTAGTCAAATAGCATTTGGATCTAAAGATAGAGTTTCTGTTAAAAAATTTAGCATAAGAAATAATTCTTTATCTAGAGATGAAAATAGAGAGATAATGCAAAATAACCCAGTCCATACTTATTTTAGATCACTAGGATTAGATTATGCAATATTTGATAATACCGTTACTTATACTGAGTTTAACCCTCAAGGAAATTTAGTAGAAAAAAGTTACAATATACTTGCTACTGAAAATATACCAATTAATTTAAGACAAACAATAAGAACAACTACAGAAAGAGTTGCTCAAACATTAAGGTCTAAAAATTTCGGACAAGAAGACGCACCTAACTTTGATCCAAATAATGTTGGTATTAAAAAACTAGATGTTTTTGATGGAATGGATAGCATTGCTATTTCTACAAATGATGTTCAAAAAATTGTAGATGATTTTGATAGATTTTATAAAGAGCATGTAAATAAAGTTACTGGTAGTACTAAAGAAGCTATGAAATTATTAAAAGAATATTTTGATAGTAAAGATAGTATTTATAAATACGATGAAGAGCAGATTGAACACGCAACTAGATTTTTAATATACGAAGTAGGATTTAAGAGTAAAGATAATGAATTATTTTATAAAATATTAAATGAAGATAATGCTGAAAATGTAGATAAATATATTAAAAGATTAAAATTAATTACTACTAAAAATTTTGTTAGACCTACAGAAGAATATTTAAAATCAATTAGAAGAGCTAGATCTGTTTTAATGGGTAAGAAAGATAAAGTAGTTGATTTAATAGATAAAAGATTGACTAAAAAAGGTCACAATGTAGTTATTTGGGATGATGATACAGAATCTATGAGTCAAATTATACAAGACTTAAAAGCAGAATACCCTGAATATGCGGATGTAAGAATAGAAGATTCAATAGGCAAAGCACATTCTGAAGTATCAGGATTTGATAGTATATCTTACTTATCTAAAGAAGCAATGAATGAGTATCATGCTTACATGGGTCATAGTCCTGATTCTACAAACCCAATTAAACCAGTTATTTCATCTCAAGGCGAAGGGAAAACTCTTTTGTATGGTAAAACATTGTTTGTTTATTCACCTGCTCTTGATGGTTTCTTTAAGAACAATCCAACAGTAGACATATTACTTACTAAATCTGGTGCAAAAGCATTTGATGGCGCAGGTGATCCGACTAAAAGAGAAGTTAATATGATTACTAATACTAGATGGTCTGAATTAAATACAGGTCAATACTCCTCTTTAATCAAAACAATTGATATTAATGCATTGGGACTAAGACCTCAAAAAGATTCAGACTTATTGTCAGCAAGTATATCAGATGCTGATTTTAATTATATGAATGTTAAAGAACATGCTGAAGCATTTAAAGACGTTGAGGGTGAGTTAGGGGCAAACTTAGAAGAAATGTCAAAAATATTAAATGATCCTATAAGATTAAATGCTTTTATGAGACAAAAAATGCAAGAAGGAAATATACCCGAAGATTCTCAGGAAGGTTCATTAAAAAACTTAAGCAACTTAATGTATTATATGTCAATGAAAGAAACTGCTGATCCAAGAGATTATAGTTTAAATCAAGCGTATAAGTATTTAGCTCAAGAATATATTGATACTATCTTTTCTAAAAGAAGAGCATTTACAAATAGAATAAAAAGTGAGATAGATTCAGAAAGTGGTAGATATGGAGGGCAATCTGAACTTATTGTTTCTGGCAAAAGTCATGTAGGAAAAAACAAAACAAGACTTCTTCCTACTATTATTAATAAAAATGGTAAAATAGATATTAGAGGTCAACTAATGTTACCTCATGCAGAAAGAAATACACTTATAAGTGGATTGGGTACAAAGAAAATAAGAATAGTTCAAAATGATAAAATTTTAAAAATAGATGATTTTTTTAAAGAAGTTGATGATGTTATTGGATTATCAGATAATGAAAAAAATATAATAGAGCAATTTAAAGAAAATTTAGAAACAGAAATGACTTTAGGTGGAGCTCATGATATGATTCAAACAATAGCAGAACTAACAAATACAAGATATGAAATAGGTGTTATATCTAGGAGAAATCCAAGAACAAGACCTAATGATATTACACTATTAGGATTAAGGGGTTTCTTAGATAAATCTCAAGGATTAGGTGTTGAAATTAATAGTTTTGATATTGCGAATGTTTACGAAGGCGATTATGATGCAGACAAAGTTGATTACTTCTTTGCTCACGATGATTATATGTTTGATCATATAAATAGAAGTCAAGCTTATTTTGTTCAAGGCATTGATCCTTCAGATTCTCAAGGAAGGTCTAATTTTACATTTGGAATGGATTCAAAGCAATCTCGTAACTCTGTATTATCTAAAATAGGTAGTTCAATATCTTACAAACAAGCAATAGGTATTGTTCAAAAAACACCAAGAAAAGTCAATTATATACAAAACTTAGGTAATAAAGATTATATGTTTGATTCTGATCAAGCAGATCAATGGGAAGATGAATTAAGAACTAATGAATTTACAAAAGAAAAGATTGGCCCTTCTCTGTTATATCAAAGTGGAGAGAATGAATATGTAACTGTTGATACAGAAACATTAGCTTATTTTCAAAGAGCTGCTTTTGAGACTCAATTATTTTTAGATGGGTCTGGTAGTCTTAATAAAGATATAGCAAGTGATATATATAATTGGGCAGACAAGTTTTTATTTCCTAAAAATGAAAATTCATTAAAACCTAAAGAAGTAACTCAAAAACAATTAAGAGAAATAATAGAGAATGGCCAAACTGTTAATGGTAAAAGGGTAAGAATATTTAATAAGTATACATTAGATAAAGATACTAATAAATATAAAACAACTAAAACTTTAAATGACGCAGATAAACTAATTATAAAAGAATTTTTAAATCAACATAATAAATTATTAAATTCATTTGGAGATAAAAGTTACCAAGATGGATCTCCTAGAAAATCTACTTTTTACGATCTTTATAATGGCAGCGTAGCATATAGAGACTTCCATAAAAATATATATAAAGGTTTGTTTGGTAAGTTATTTTATAAAAAAAATACATTAAACAATAAAGATAAAAGTTATTTAAATAATTTATTAAAAGAAGAAAGTGGTTCTTTTGAAATAATAAAAGAAAATGTTAAAAATATATACGATGGAGAAGGAGGTGGTTTCTTAGATAGGATGGCTGTTCAAATCGCTAAAAGTGATTTCATGGAAGGCAAAAAAGAAATGAACCTTAATGTAGAAACTATGAATCAAGTTGACACTTGGTTTTCAAGTATATTAGATGTTCCATTAAATGCTGAAGGAGATTTTAATGCAATACCTAATAGTGAATCAGATATATTTATTGGAGAAGTTACTCTTGAAATAGATAAATTTAGTAAAAAAGTAGTTGATGATACTCAAAAATTTAATTCATATATATCGACTATAAAAAGATTAGATAAGAAAAAAGAATTTATTAATAAAAGTTCTTATGGATGGAAGTGGAAAAAGAATAAAATAAATGCATTAGATTATGTAATAAATAAATTTCAAAATAAAGTTGAAAAAGATTTTCAAAAACAAATTAAAAACTTAGATCCGAAAAAATTAAATTATAAAAAATATATACCTATTGAAAATAGTAATTTAGTTAGATCTGTTATTCATAAAAATTCTTTAAATACATTATTAAAAGAAAGATTAAAAGGTTACGGATACGATAGTTTTACAGAAACTTTAAAAGATGATGCTAGAGAAGATTTGCAAATTATAAAAGAATTTAATAGTAAAGTTTATGGTGGTAATACATTAATAGATGATATTATCCCAAATGGAAGCGCTACTATTATAAAAAATAAAAAAATGTTTGATTTTATTCAAAAACATAAAATTGATATTAGTAATGTATGGGAATTAAGACAAAAATATTTAGTAAGAAAAATAGAAGAACATGGACTTAATTTTTTATATGCATATATGGAGCCTATTAGAAATAGAGATGCTATAGGAGTTTTTAATAATAGACCTATCGCTATACCATATAAAGAATCTGCTAGATATACTCATGGCATTCAATTAATGGTAGCATTAGCCAGAGGAGATAAAAAATTATTAGCAGATATGCCAGAAGAAGCTAATGTGCAATCTTCATTCTATTTTGATAACCAACTTAGAGAAATATTAGATTTTAATGAGCATTATAGAAGATTTTTTGAGAAAGATGTTGATTTGTTTGATCCAACTAATCCATTAATAGATAGAGCAAAGTTAATGAAAATGGATGCAAATATGGAAAAAAGATTAAAATCAAATGACGATTTTAGTTGGTCTTCTCAAATGTTAGCATCCGATCCATTAGCACTTTTAAATAAATCAACTATAGAAGTTTATCAAAACTTTGCAGAAACATATACAGATAAAAGTAGAGAAGATTATAAAAAATTTATAGAAGATTTAAATGATTTAGACTTATACGCTGCTAAACATGATTATATTAATCCTATGAGATATGCTCAGAAAAAATTATCTTTAGATGAATTATTTACAAAATTAAGCAAAGAAGAATTAAACACAATTGATGAAAAAGGAAATGTAAGAAGTGAATTAGATAATCCTATTTATGCAGATAATAAATTTTTTAAATTTAGACCTAAACAAGTTAAGTCAGATGAGAAGTTAATTTCTATGATGAAGAATATAAGAGAATTAAGTGACGAATTAAATAGAACTAAAAATCAAAGACCTGTTAGCGATAAAGGGGCTGATACTATCAGAGACTTGAAGGAGATAAGAGATTGCCAATAAATTGCAATGATGTTCCAAAAAATCCACTAGTTACTCGACTTTTAGATGGTATAGACGATTGGGTTTCTAAAGAAAGCACTATTAAGAATATTAATCAACCTTATCAAGCTGCTATTTCTATGTTTGAAAGTAGATTTAATGTACCAATTGAAGCAGCTGTTTTGTTAGGTTCTAAAAAATCTAGAGAATTTCTAGGTACTGGAGCTATTGAATCTTTTAAATCAGATTTAGATGCATATGTAAAAAGAATTGAGAAAGGATCTATTGCTGGATTTGAATCAGTTGAGAAATTCCTTTTAGGAACTACTTTAGGAAAAAGAGATCCTGTTTTAGCAGAAACTTTAAAATCCATTAGGGATATATATAATAGTGATGCATTGAGAACAACTAGGTTGGCAAAAAAATATGATGATATTATAGAAAAAATAAGAGCTTCTGGAGGAATAAGTAAGAGAGGTCTTAATAAAGGATTAAAAGAACATAGGAGATTGCAATTAGAATATACAAAATCATTAGATTCAAAAGATTCAAATAAAATAGAAGAAGCAGGTAGAGCTTTAAAAGACTTTGAATCAGGTGGATCAGTAAGAGACTTTGTAGAATTTGTTCAAATAATTGAAGATAGAGTACCTCAAGCATTACAATTAAAATTAGAAGATGAAAAAAGATTAGCAGATAGTGGAGATAAAGAAGCAATTGCAAGAGTCAATAGATATGAAAATGGTGAAGAACTTATAAAAATAAAAGGTGATAAAGAAAATTTAGATTACTTAAGAAGAGTTGGTATAGATGATTCTTTAATACCAGCAGTTAGAGATTACAATGATTTAATGGATGATTCCTATAGAACATTAAGAAATGGAATAGATAAGAAGATAGATAATATAATAAAAAAGATAGAAAGAAGAAGAGGGTCTCCATTTACAATAGATAGATTGGAAGAATTAAAAGAAAATTTAAGATCTAAATATATGCCTAGATATAGTGAGGGTTACTTTCCACATTTTACAAATGAATTAAATATGGATTTTATGGATAAGGTTATGCCTTATTTTGATCAAATGGAAACATCGCAAATTGATGGAAAACATAATTCATTAGATATTGACGATATTATTTCAAATTTAAATGATGCAATACCCTCATTTGGAAAATCTAGAACTAAAGAAACTCAGTATGAATATAATAAAAACTTTGTAGATGTTGTGTCAACTTATATACAAAAAATAAACCAATTTAATACAAATGCTTTTTTGACTGGTTCTCATATGGAGTCTTTAGATAAAGTAACACAAATGTATGGAGATGAAAAAGGCAATAAATATGCTAATAATATTGTATCTATTATACAAAGCATGTATGGATCTTCAAATGGAGATAGTAGAACTAGTGGTTCAATAGCTGAAATACAAAAACTAATGTTAAGTTATCAGTTTTTTAATAAATTGGGTTATAGTCCTAGATCAGCAATAAGAAACTCTACACAATTTTTAATGAATTTAACTACATTTACTACTTCTGGAGTGTTATCTAGTAGAAAATATTTAAGAGAAAATAATTTGAGATTAGACGTAAATAGATTTTTAAAAGAATCTAATTTATATATGGATACTTCTGAAGCTCTTTTAGAATCTGGTATTAAAGGTGAAAGTGCTGATGCAATTAAAATAAGAAGGATGAATGAAAAAGGTGAAATTGTTTATAGCGATGAAGGAAGTTTTGTATATAAAGGTTTAAAAATATTTTCAGGTGGAATGAGTAAACTATCTCAACATAGTGCTTTTATGCATAGAGGCGCTGAAAACTTAAATAGAAGATTTACAGCTACTACTGCTTTTGGTCAAATACATAAAATAATGGATGAAAGTCCTAGATTTGATAGATATATACTAGATAAGATAGAAAAAGGTGAATTAAAAGGATCTTTAGCAGATATAAAAAGTAGGTATGCTAAGAATTATGCTAAAAATATGGTTATACTTAATCATTTTGATTATGAAAGTTATGCAAAAGCTAAAGTAATGAAAGAAGGTGTAGGTAAATTCTTATTTCAATTTCAACATTATGGAATGGAATTTTTAGAAAGAAACTATTCTATATTTAAAGAAGGGTATTATGATTTATCAACAGGTTGGAAAGAAAAAAGTTCAACTACATTTTCTGATTTTTATAAAAATTCTAAAGGCGTTCATAAATCTATGAATATGATGTTTGCATACTTTATAGCACCTGCTATTTTTAGTGCTTTATTAGGATACAATCAAACATTAGTTGAGCATGTAGGATTAGATTTTGTAAAAGATTTAGTTTTATTATTTACATCTGATTTTGACGATGAAGAAGATCGTGAAAGAATTAATAGAGAGTTTTATGGGAAAGGTATTGTTACATCTAAGCTTGGCCCGACTGTTGGTACATTAATAGACGTTGGTGTTATGACAGAATTAATAAATGCTGATAATGAATATTTAAATAATCTTGCTTTTTCTGTTGGTGAAAATACAGATGATAGTAATGTTGAAATTTCAATGCAACAATTAAAACTTATTAATGGTATGTTAGGAAGAACTGCAGATAGATATATTCCAATGTATACTAGAGGTCATACACTTGATGCTTTTGCTCAAGAAGCCACTTTTTATCCAATGAAAAAAGATGATCCTAGTGTTGCTAACTTAATAGTAAAACCTGTTATTGATAAAGCATTTCCTAATTATTATTTTGAAAAGTTAGAACTTAAAACTAAATCTAGAAAAAAGTATGGCAATCTACCAGTTGGTTTAAGAAATTCTTTAAGGTATTTAGAGAAAGAAGGCAAACGTTAATAGCCTGCCTCCTAACTCTTAGTCCAGCAAAGGAGATTATGCTGTGAATGTATTTTGTTTTTCTGTTAAATTTATATCATTTTCTAAATTTTCCATCTCAAGTATATCTTTTAAAGATTTAGATACGTTAATATAATTATCTAACATTTGAATAATAAAAGAAATATCTTCTTTTTTCAATGCTATTTCAACTATTTTATTAATTTGTTTACTAGTTCTATTCCAATCTTTTATTGAATCTTTCGTTAAATTCTTCATTTTACTCTCCTTGTTCTGTGTACATTCCGTACATTGTTATTAATATAGCATCAGCATTCCACAAAGTTACTTTTTCAGATGTGTAATCACTTGCTATTTCTTTTAATTTATTCTTCCTATCTTTTTTTTCTTTAGGAAGCTTCTCTCCTATTTTGTTTTCCCAGAATTTCATCCATCTTTGTGGAGACACTTCTATTATTTGTTGTAAATTTTTAGGCGTATGTCCTATTTTTGAATTTAATAATCCTAACCAAATTCCATAGTTTACTCCAAATTTAAATAAAGAACTTCTTCCATCATGAGGCATAGCATGAACTTTTTCTATATATGCTATTGTTTTTTCTTCAGTGTAGGATTCTATTGCTATAGATAAACTCATATTTCTGCCAGATATTAATGGGTTACATTTTTGAGATATTACATCTATTTTTTTTGAGTTAGCATAACTTAATGCTCCGCTAGCTCCCGGGTCTATTCCAATTACTGTTATGTTCATTGTGCATCTTTCCTATGTGTGTAGTTATGAGAACTTTTATAAGATTTTTTCTTATAAGGTTTGTAGTAATAGTCTTTTTTAATCCTATATTTATTGCTGACTATTTCACCTTTAAATATTTCTATTACTTTTTTTGTTATTGGTTTTAATATCCTTTTTAAATTAGTATTGTGATATTTACTACATCCTTTATTTATTATATTCTTTGGTATCACTTTAGGGGATGAGTTTTCGATTTCTTTGAACCAGTAACATAGTCCTTTAATTTCGTAATAACATCCCCTACAGCTTTTATTATTATCTACCAAGAGTATCTTTCTCTGCTTCTTTATGGTCATTGTAAAACTTACATTTATTACCATTGAACCCCATCGGATAAGTTCCTATTTTACCATAACGACTTTTTGCTACAATAACTTCGCTTTTGAATTGATTATACTTTTCACTATCAAAGTTATGCCCATAGAATACAAACATAGCTGCTTCAGCTGCTTGTTCAATTACACCTGATTCAGCGTAGTCACTCATTCTAGGTCTTGGATCAAATCGCTTTTCAATATCACGATTCAATTGAGATACAAGCAAACCTGAACAATTTTCTTGTTTACATATCCATTTGTAATCTTGAACTATTTTCTCAATCTCAAACCTTCTATCTTTATTCTTTAGTCCACTTTCAATAAGTTGTATGTAATCATCAATTACAACATCAGGTTTATGCTTGGTGATTTCTCTTATTGAATCATCTAGTGTTCTTATATCATCATAAGCAATGAGATCTTTGTACTTTTCTTTCACATATTCAGATACGCTTTCTAGTGCTATTTGCTTTCTTTCATCTGTTATACCTGATCGAATCATAGAGTAAGTAAGATCTTGAGATTCCATCACAAATAACTTTTTCATGGTTTCTACATTACTCATTTCACGATTAAACAACATAACACTATATCCTTGTTCAATCAAACCTCTAACAATGTTTAGCATCAAAGTTGTTTTACCATGACCCGGTCTTCCTCCAAGAACTGTTAATTCTTTACGAGTCATACCACCTGCGAATCCATCTAGATTTCCAATACCAAAGTTAATTAGATTTGTTTCTTCTTTTACTGCAACTTTAGCTTCATCAACAACATCAGATATGTTCTTGATTTTTGAAGGTTGTATGTTGCGTAATTCATTAACTAATCTATTGTGTTTTTCTAGAATGCTACCAACGTCTTTAAAGTTCTTAAAACTAGCATTAAGTAAATCTTGAGCAGACTTAGCAGTCTCTCTTTGAATATACTTTTCCCACACAATTTTAGCATAATGCTCTACCTTACTTTTGCTTACAACAGAGTCTTGAAGATTAAGTAAGTAAATAGTATCTTTCTTACCAGTTTCTTCAAATATTTTATCTCCAACAGTTATAACATCAATTGTTACTTTATCCTTGTATAGTTCTTTCATTGCCTTAAAGGTATTCAAAGAATCTGTATTGTAAAATGCATTCTCATCTCTAATCCAAGCCATAGCAATTTCCATTTCTACATCTTTACCTTTCAATATACAACCTAGCATTCCTTGTTCTGCTTCTATATTATGAGGCATTACTCTTATATCGCTAACGTGTTCACTTATCTCTTTCATTTTCTCTCCTTAAAATAAACCTATTTGATCATTAGGCTCATAGTTTATTATTAAATATTCTTTTCTCTCTTTATCTCTATGCTCAACTGTAGCGCCTTTATATTTTAAGTCAATTACTCTACAATCATATTCTTTATATAGATCATAAACCTCTTCTCTGAAGTCATAAGAGATCATGAACTTACCACCATTTTCATGTATTTTATCAACTTTTTCTTTTAATCTGATATGATCTTCAGCGTTAAAATTATGTTGATAGTAATCTCCTTTATCTGTTGCTATAAAATAAGGAGGGTCAAGATACCAAAAATCATTTTCTTTTGGTTTATACCTATCTATAAGATCTCCAAAGTCTAAGTTTTCTATAGTTGCACCACTTATTTTAGATCTAGAATACTCAAACTCTTTCATCCAATTTTTATTCCAATCTTTTACCATTGACATAGGTGTATGAATTAATTTATTAAAACTATGTCTTATACAATAAAAGTACTTAGCAGCTCTTAAAGGATCAGGTATATTTATTTCTTGTTTTTCTTTTATTTCAGTACGAAACCCTTCGAATAATTCTCTAGATTTAGGTAACCAATTTAAATAATATACTAATTTATCTAAATCGTGTATTATACAGTTGTATAAATTAACTATATTATTATCTTTGTCATTTAAAACATTCCATTCTGCTTTTTCTTTTCTAAAAAACATAGATAATCCACCAGAAAATACTTCGAAATACCTATGGTGAGGAGGTATAAGAGGAACAAATTGTTTGCTCAAAGTATACTTCCCACCATAATAAGGTATTACAATAGGGCAATCGTACCAATCAAGAGATGGCAACTTTAGCCTCTTTGTATGCTAACTTCTTAATCTTAGGATACAGTCTTTGCTCTAGTCCATGAGTAGAATCAAGATCTCTATTCATATGATGAGTCAAAACATTAGTACCTACATTAAATAAATCCCAAAATGTCTTGGGCTTATCTATAATAATTTTGTCTGTCACTAATGTGTTTGCATAATCTGGAAACATCTTCATCATTTCAATCAAATGATTCTCTTGAAACTTCGTTTCTGCAAGTATCGGAAACTCTTCTTTAAAAACAAGTTTTGTTTTATCTATTGTTTCTTCGATCACATTACTAATATCATCAAGAGATATATTAGATTTGATGTGTTTGTTTTTGTATTTACTTGCAACAAGTCCAACTACCATTCCATTAAGACATATTAATCTAAATGCGCCTGCTAAGATGTTTAGACCAACAGTTCCATTATAACTATTCATGATATTGATCTCAGGAGTCATTTCATCTTTCTTTGACATTTTTACAATTTCTTTTGGGAAATTCCAACTGAATTGTGTTTTTGCACCACCATTTAAGACATTAACTGCTTTAGGTTTACCACCTAATTTTTTAATAAGTGGTTCTGCTATATTCATAATAGTTTCATTCTTCACAAGTTTGTAGCTGTTGGTCATACAACTAAGAACTTTACCATTATCTTCTCTTATTATAAATTTATACCCTGTTGACATTTCTCTAACACTGGTACCATTACCTTTGTTTTTACTAGTTTCTTCCCAATAAGCTGGTACTTCTTTTACTGGAAACATTGCATTTTGTAACATATTATTCTCCTTTTAATTTTTCTCTCATTATATCAAAAGCAACTATTAATAACATAAATCCAAATGCTATTAAAACTATTGATATACTTATTAAAAATAAACTTCCTATCCATTCTGCTAACGTTAATATTACCATCATACTTCTCTCCTTTGTTTTTTAATTAATAAACTCCCCTAACATAGCGCCAACTACTTACCATCAATTTTATAAAATTAATTATTTAGGGGAGTCTAATTTATTGTACTATTGGTGGTGTAGATCCCAATCTTTTTCTTTCATTTTCTACTATGGTATCGTGATTCTTATCTGAATTAGATATTACTGTTCTTAAATAAGCAAATCCTTTACCATGTTCAAAACTTCTATTATTGTAATAGGTTTCTATACCATAATCTATTAGTTGATCTCTGCATTCTTTAATACCAAAGAGAAATTTATGAAACTCATATCTACTGTCTGAAGGAACATTATTTATTATTAGCTTAGCAATTCTAGTTATTTGCTCTCTTGTTCTTTTGTTCCTTACTTTTAGCAGATCTCTTATATCTAAACTAATATTTCTGTTAGATTTAGACTGGTATCCACAAGCGGGGCATTTATTCATTGTTATCCTTACATTCTTCACATTCTTCTCTCTTTTTTCCATAAGAAGGAAAACTACTGTAATGTTTTACAATCAACTTTCCTTTCTTCCTTTGTCTTGAGTTTTTCATTGTAGCCTTATCTCTTTCCCAACATCTATTACATTTAGAACAGAACTTTATTTTTTTATCTGCTCTTCTAGCATCATTATTGCATTTTTTATAATCAGGTAATGCTATTTCAAAACTAGTTTTTTCAAGAATCCATTTCATATTTTAAGTCCTTTATTGCATAATTCTATAACATCTTGAATTTTTTCTTCTATATCTACTCCATCAAAATCATCATAAGAAATTATTTCTAATATACTAATAAGAATTTGTCTATGTTCTAGATTTTTATTTCCTAACTCATCTTCTATTGAAGATATAAAAGGTTTATTATTTGTTTTATTATCTACTCCTTTGTAATGTACTACCATAATATCTCCTATATAATTTTAACTTCTGTTGTGCATGCCCATCTATGCTTACCTAAATAGAATTGTTTCTCTTCTTCATTTCTTATCTTAGTCACAAGAACAGATGTTGATACATTACTATGACTTAAAACTACTGCTTCCTGTCCTGATTGTGTACTAATTAATTTACCCGGCTCTATGTCTTTTAAATGGTTGTAACCTTTAACACATTTTAATTTAGGGTTATCAATCAATGCAAGTTTTGCAAGTTTGTTTGCCATTTCTTTTTTCTTCTTTAATCTTGTTACTGATTTCATTTTGTCCTCCAAACATTTTTCTTACTTTTTCTAATTCATCTATAATAAATATAGCTTCATTATACATATTTTGATCTACATCTTCAGAGCATCTTAAACAAAATAATATAATTTCTACTTCTCTTAAGTTGTCAAAAGCAAGTGCTGGTCTTTTGTTTTTCGTTTTTGTATTTATCATTTGTCTCTCCAGAGAGTGAGGGTGATGCCGAGAGAGAAGAGACAGGACTTTGAAGATAATATAACACCACCCTCTCCTGTAAATTACTTATATATATTATATAAATACAAGTATTCTCTCCCGGCAAATTAACTATTTAGAATGGTACGTCGTCATCAACTTCTTCTTGTGATAACTCTTCACCACCATCCCATAGAACTATTTCTTTTGCTTTTAAAGTTGTTCTCTTTTCTTGTTGATCCGCTGGAAGATCTTTAGTATCCCTAGTTATATAGCTATGTGTTTCTAAAGTTATAACAACTGGTTTACCAATAACATCTTCTTCTTCAATCAATACAAGTTTCTTTTTACCATTTACTTCTTCCAACTCAATACCAAGACCTTCAAGTAATTTAAAGTATCTACTATTTTTGTTTGCTGAAGAAGTGTCAGTAAAAATAAAGAAACCATTATCATAGAACTTCTTTCCGGGTAAGTGTTCGCACTTTATTTCTGTTTGAACACCAGTCTCATCTGTTATAGGTATTCTTTCGCCTTTTACATCTAGTCTGTATTTGTATCCATCCATTTCCCATAATAGTTGAGTTTCATCAGCAGATTCATCAGCTAATTGATAACCCATATTTACAATAATCGCTTCACCAGCTCTAGTATTTACTTCCTTTGTTTGTAAAGAAACAATATGAGCTGGATATTTACCTTCTTCCGTTGGTATAAATTCAGGTATGTCTGAAACTTCAAACATTACATCTAGTTCTTGTGCCATTTTAAACTCCTTTTGGTTTTGTTATTGTGTATTTTTCCATTAGTTTTTGATATTCAGCTTGAAACTCTTTCATTTTTCCAGTTGGTTTTACTTTACTACCACCACGAAAATACAATCTAGGTGATACATAAACGTTATCCGATACTTTGAAATACCTTTCTGTTGTAGTTTTCTTTGTAGAAACTGTTCCAGATTTGGTAAGTGCTTTCTCAGCTGACTTTGATAATTGACCAGAATCTCTTAATCTCTTTAGGTCATCTTGTTTTATTTTTCCCATACTACTCTCCTTTTTGTTTTAAAGAATCTCTTTCTCGTTTTAGTTTAGATAGTGATCCATTGAAGTTTGCTGTATTTAGCAATTGATCTTTAATTAGATCGTGTATCTTTTTCATTTTATCTTCACTTATCTCAGAAGCAATCAGAAGTATTTCTTCTTTTTGTTCATCAGACAACTCAAGATCTTCTATTTGATTTCTGTATACATCATCTGCAATATTCATATACATGTTAAAAGCTTTCTTGATACAATCTGTATTAGCTGCTTTAACATCATTTCCAATATCTACAAATTCACCTGTTGCTCTTTTTGTTTGAAGTCTATGAGCTGCTACCATATCACCAGTTCTCCAAATACCTTCGTCATACCATTTTAGTCTACCATGAACAACATAAGCTGCTCCACTTAGATTCTCTGATTTCAATATTTCCCAAGACCATCCGGGAAATTCTTTATCTGCTACTTCTCTCATATATGAATACTCTACATAGTCTGTACCAGCTCTTTGTTTTATAAAAGGCTTTGGTGTTTTCATAAATGATACTTTTTTGTGTTTTATTGTTATTGCTTTTCTAATATCTTCTACATTTGACAGAGATATTTGATCTGTAATAACAGTTGTATTGTTTTCCATTTGTTTTCCTTGTTTATTTTCTTATTGTTGACGGACAGATTTCACTATATTGACAATATTTACATTCCCAATCTTCAAAAGGAACACCATAAGATATACCAGCTTCTAATAGATCAGAATTTTCAAAATCTTCTCCAGTATCTTCTAGTATTTCATTTAGTTCTTTCCAGTATGCTTCAGCATTTTTAATGTATTCATTGCTTACAATCTGCTCTCTCATTAAAGAAGTATTTTTATTATACCATATTAGAAACATATTGATTCTAACACCTTTCCCAAATTCTTCTCTTATTGCAAGAGCATAACTACCTAATTGTAGTTTATAGTTAGTATCTGTTGTTGCGACTCGGTTTTCTTTCCGGCCAAACTTTGTTGTCCATTTGTAGGCTGCAACTGTTTTGAAATCGTAAAGATTAAATTCAGTTACTTCTCCATCTGTAAACAAAGCTTCTCCAACATCATAAGTACCTACTAAATTATATTCCGGAACGGATATTTTTTGTTCTGAATATAACTGGACAGCATTAATAGGTTGAAGTTTTTCTTGTTGTTCTTGTATTATCTCGTTTTTCCAATTAACTGCTTTTTCTATATCACTATGTGTAATAGTTCCAAGTCTAAGCAATCTTAAAGATTTATCATCCATTTGTTTTCTATCATATCCAAAGAAGTTGTACATTTGTTTTCTATAACAACTACCAGCAGATGAAGCATGAAATTCTTCAGAATCTCTTGCTCTTTGATCATTTAGATGACTAAGATAATCTGTATATACTTTAATTAGATCCATATTCTCTCCCTATGGTTACCTAAATTTAGTAATATCAATACTTAGAGTCAATCAAAAATGTAAGAGTGTCCGGCTTTCACCTACGCATTGTAGGATTCACATAGTCGGTTTTATCACTATTGGCTTCAACTCTTACATTTTTATTCACATACCAATTACTTAAGTTCAGTTTCTAACCATCTTACAAATCCATGAGTATCTCCATGATCTTTAGATCCAATATTAAATGTAGTCGGTTCTTCTAGTTTCCAAAACTCTGAAGGTCTAAGATATTCTGGATCATAAAGAGTTGTTCGTTTCCAATCGTACAGAGTAATAATTGTATCAGTTTTTGTATTTTTAAACCAATACTCTCTAGATACTTTATATCCATCTCCATCAATACCGTATCCAAACTTAGACTTTACTTTAGAAGGTACAAGTTCACATGATTTTGCAAAACTTGATCCGACTATATCCATTTGACTAACATTATCTTCAAAAATGTCAATAAGATAAAAAGATTTGTTATTCATTATTTACTCCTTATTTATTGTTCTGTTACTGTATACCAATACTTCTCCCCACAATCATCATCCCATGAACTAACCTCTGATAAGAAAAGATCTCCATGTAAGTGACAATAATGAACGTCTTTTGCATTTATCTTCTTGTAGTATCCTATTCTGAGAACTCTTGTTCCATCGAAAGATGAAGTGAATTTTATTTCTTTGTATCCTTTTATCATCAATAGTAATTTGATTTTATCTTCCATATGATATATAGAATCTTTTACAAGCTCTGCATTTTCGTCATCAGTATTTACAGGAATTACAGGAGAAATAAGTCTTTTTGTCACGGAACATTTTCTTTTTTCTACTGTTTTTAAGAACCCATCCTTTTTCAGTCCATTTACTCTTCCGCTTACAGCGCTTACATCAAATCCAGTAAGAGATGAAATTTCTCTTAATGAAATGCCATTGAATATATTCTCGACTCTATCACAATGAGACTTTACAGTATAAAGTATTTTATCTCTTTGTGTTTTCATTGTTCCTTCTTCATTAATTTCTTTGTATGCGATTTTACTAGTTGTTGTTACCATTGTAATCCTCTCTTTTTTTAGCATTAGAATGTTTAATATTGTCATAGAATCTATTTCTAAGACTATCAAGCACGAAAAATTTTTCTATAAGGATTAACAACCTTTTATAAGCTGCCCCTTTATATTTTAAATTTCCGTTGTTATATGATTTTATGTAACTATTTACTACTTCCATTTTCTTATTGTGTTTTTTGTGTATCATTTTGTGTTCCTTTTTGTTTCTGTTTTGTTATATATTTTATCTTTCATACCAAGTCCTATTGCTATCCACATTGCTATTCCTATTATGTATTTAAGTTCAATCATTCTTTTCTATATCCTTTGTTAATAATTTAATCTGATTTGCTATCTCTTGCATTGCTTCAAACCTACCAAATAAATAAGCAACATGTTCACCACAATCTATTTCTATTTCTTCTGGTTTTTTAATATTGTAGGTATCTTCTAATTCATATGCAACATCCCATACTATATTATTTACTAAAGTATCTATCTTTTTAAAAGATTCTTTAGCTTTAAAATTACTTATCTTCATGCTTTTCTCCTTTGCTTAGTTCATTAAATCCAAGAGCGAATCTGAGAGAATCAACTCTACCTTTGCACTCGTCATAGAGTTGTTTGTTTTCTTCAGTATCTTCAAGTTTTCCTATTTTAAACTTTTTCCAATAATACTCTTTCATCCTCATTTCTAATTCCAACTTAATTACTAATTCATCTTTTGTTTTTACTTTTAACATTATTTATCCTTTTGTTTAAGCCTAGACGAGACATCAATATCTAGACTTGATTCATGTTTAACTCCATTTATTTTGTTTTCGACACAAGTTTCTATTAAATAATAGTATAGTAACACCAAGTCGGGAATCGAACCCTTTTGTATACTTCTTTATTTAACTTTCACTTATGTTATAGATGCCTCTTTTAATAATTCTTGCACTGCTGACTTCCGAGGTAAAGTAGAACTGCGGAGTCCTTATACATTA
>CESX01001121.1_pt1 | contig 21707 bp, 13 predicted proteins | sample 326941 | NCBI WGS metagenome assembly CESX01 (sample SAMEA2622357, study PRJEB7988) | marine metagenome | isolation source: saline water (ENVO:00002010), including
CACTACGATGAAAGTGCCAATACTGGCACTGGTATCAGTGCATCGATTACTTCGGATGGAAACATCCAGAGTGCTACGGCTACAAATGACTCCGGCGACTACGTAGTTTGCTACTGGCGTCGTAACATCGCCAAGATTGCATACGCTCTTGAAGCAGACACTGCCAACAAGGCCGATGTCATCATTCTTGATCAAGGCCTGTTCTAAGCCATAATCGCTACCGGGCTCCGGCCCATTTTCGGCTGCTGGGGTATAATGCACCAGCAGCCGTTTTCTTTTTGTAGGGGTACGTCGTGAACCTGAAAGAGCTCACCGAAGAAATCAACTCAGCACTCGACTACAACCCCGACTTGGAAGCATACAAGAGCCAAGTCGCGCGGGTTATCAACCGTCACTATCTGCAGTGCTCAAGCCAGTACAACTGGTTGTTTCGACAAAAGCGCGTGCCTCTGACGCTACGAGCTGACATCAAGGGTAACTCCACCACCAACAAACTCAGGGTTGGGCAATCGACTACGTTTGATGCCAGTAACGTGCTGAGTTTCATCGGAACTGCAGACACGCTCCCAACTTATGAAATGTTGGGGAATACGTTGATCATTAACGACAACGACACATTCACTACTTTATCGAGTAGCGCACATGGTGCCAGCGAGCTTGAGTTCACGATCAACGGTATTTATGATTTGGCAGGTTCAACAGACGAGTATGGAAGTGCAGGTCGATATGGCGGCACAGGTTCTCCGGAGTGGCCTGACGGATATCAACCAGGAGACATTTCTGGAATCGTGATTGATCGTCCGTTGATTGACCCGAGCACTACCAAAGTCGAAGATGGCTCTACAGTCGTAGACACAAAAGACTTTTACACGGACTGGAGCATTGAGTTTCGTCAATACTACCTGCCTCCCGACTGTGTAGAAGTTCTGGGGATTGTCGATCGAGGCTTGAAAACTTCAGTTCACAGTCAATCAAGCAGTTCAGTTACGACGTCGATTAAGACGGCACCCGATCGAGGACGCCTTATTTTCATCGATGCTTCGAAAGAAGAACATCTTTACTTGGACCGAGACAGCACAGGTGACCCAGTCATCGGTATTGAAGGCATGCCTCGCTCTTTGACGCCACCGATGGTGCCTCCCGTTTTAACTGAAGAGGCCAAAGACACAGACAAGGAAGACTTGAAGATGTCTGCTTTGATTGGAGGAGACACGTACGAGTACTGCTATACGTTCGTAAAAGCAGGAATGGAATCTGCACCGTCTCCAATCACTCGGATCACCCTTTCAACTGACTCCGACCTTTATTCAGTCGACATCCAAAGCGAAGCTGTAGAGGGCGATTTCAGGAGAGATGGAACCTCTGGGCGAACGGACGAAGACTTGGAAAGCAGGGGCTCTGCAAAATCTTCAGCTGATAAAAGTTTGAGACTGACCGGGACCATCAAACGATTTTATAGACGAAAAGTCATGGCACCAAGCGATAAGGTCAGCACTCAATTTCAAGGCCATCAACGATGGCTTCATATCGGTGACCACTTTACTGATGGCAGCGTTTTGGATATCGGCCGAAAGCAGACAAAGTTTGCTGCAGCCGACGCATCCCGCGAAACGTTTCCAGATGATTTCGCAGGCAGCCGACCTGTTTTAGGTTGGCCAAACTCTCAATTTTTAGAGTTGGGTCAGTGGACGTATCACGACGGTGAGTTGTCAAAGCTTAAGGTGCTTGATGAATCGGGTCCCCGTCAGACCATGAGGGTGTACCGTCCGCCGAGCCAAGACATGGATGTTGAGATTCGGTACTTGGCTCGCCCAAAACGACTTGTAGCGGACTCTGACGTACCTGAATGGCCGGTTCAGTATCACCACTTGTTGGTGTACATGGCTTTGGCCGATATTTGTTTGCAACACGGCATGTCGAATCAAGCTCAGTTGTATGAACGTAAGACGACTGACCTGTTGGACCGAATGAAGCAAAAATATCTTTCTCGAACAAATCGTAAATACATTCGACGTGGATTCGACCGTATTGTATTTGCTGGAGAACGTTTTGGCGTTCCGACCAAGGTGTAGACATGAACACTCAAACTCTTCAGGTGTTTGGTTTACGAGGCATGGACGAACGATGGATTCCGCAGCCTCAAGATGCGTTGTACATCCAAGACATGACTTGGACTACGAACGATTCTTGGAGGACGTCGGGCGGTTTTTTTCAAGTGTACCGGCCCCCGATATTGTCAGAAGTTGTCTCAATAACAACCACTGTGACCGTACCCGATGAACCAAACTTAAATCAAAACAACGAAAAACAGGATCCCGAAGCGGCAAAAGGTCCAGTGGTTACCCAAGAATCAATCGTTGAGACCATCGATTTACCAAATCTAAGCGATGACATTTTCGGAACAATCAACTCGATTCACTGGTTTGCGCAGCACAATGGAGCTCGTCAGTGGTTGATTTTTGAAGAAGTAAACCCCGTTTTCGATAAGAACACAAAACTGGTGACTCAGTCGGACACGGTAACTCTCAAAGCCTTTTATGGATCGATTGCCAAACAAAATGCATTGGAAGTAATTGACCAACAGCCCGCTATAACGCTGACTCAGTATCTTCGTAACGATGTGCGGAATGGCGTGGTAAAAGTAAAAAATAGAAATCGAACAGATCTCTCGATCCGAACGCAATCGCAATCTTACGGGGGACGAATCTACCTTGTAAACGGTAGCGACGAGCCGTTGGTTTTTGACGGCGATGTCTGCGAACGTGCCGGTTTTGCAGACAAGCCTCCGTCTCCAACGGGAATGGCAAGTTCGTTCATGACGTCTGCAACGTTCCCAATCGCCGTTGGTGATTTTGAAGATGACGTAATCATTCAAGATACAATCGACCTTCCATTGGGAGGAAGTATCAAAGTCGATAATTACTTTGCCGACAAACCAAAAAGCACTTCGTTTTACTCAGTCCACAAAACCATCCCATATTGGGGTTTGGGCGCCGTCAGTGATGCCACGATTGGTGCAGGGTCCTATCGATTCAGAGGAGCAAGCAACATACCTTACTTGGACAATGAGTTCAGTTCTACAGTCATGTTGCGTTCAAGCTACTACGCAGGAGAACAGTTGGACACCCGTTCTTGTGGGTATCAGTACAAAGTCACCTATGTGAATGACCGTGGTCAAGAAAGCGAGGTTTCTGCCAGCAGTAGCATTTTGACTATTGAAAATGGTCGAGGCGGAAAAAAATCTGCAATGCATGGGACCAACTTCATTTCAATCAATCTGCCGCTTGGTCCTAAAGAGTGTGTTGCACGAAGAATTTATCGGACCAGGAACGTGTACGACTCGAACGGAAACTTGTTTACTAAGGGTGAGCAGCGATCGTTTTATTTTTTGACTGAAATCACAGACAATATGACGACCGTGTTTGTCGATGGTCATCCGGATACTTCTCTGGGGCCTCTTTTGTTGGAGGGTACCTACGGCAACTTTCCAAACAAAACGAAACATCTAGCGGTGTTCAAAAACACCATGTTTGCAGCTGGTTCAGACCTAAACGAACTGAAATTTTCAGCCCCTCTTTTTCCCGAAGTTTTTCCAAGAGACAACATCCTCATCATCGGAGATGACGATGGCGGACCAATCACTGGGATGAAGACGACGAGAGACGCGCTGGTCGTTTTCAAGACCAGAGGTATCTACTTGGTCAAGGGCGACCCCGTGAATGGCTTCTACGCAAAAACGCTCAACAAAGATATTGGTTGTGTTGCGCCGGATTCTATTGCTGAACTGCCCGGTCTTGGGTTGGCATTCCTTTCCGAGCGTTCAGTGTACTTGCTTGAAGGCGCGCTTGAAAACACAGGGAGCGTGACTGGTGTTATCCACATCGGCGGGGAGATACCGAATCAACTCGAACGTTTGAACATTGCGGCGGCGATCCGAGCATCATCGGTGGTGTATCAAAGAGACAAAGAGTATTGGCTTTCGATTCCGATTGATGGCTCTTCCGTAAACAACTACTGCCTGATTTATCATTACGACGTTGGCTCTTGGAGCGTACGGAAAGATTTCCCGATTGATTGCATGGTTCTGTCTAAAGATCATCGCGGATATATCTTCATGGGCAGCAATGATTCCAGAAACGACACCAGAGCTGGAATCTTGGTTTATTCACGGGGTACAAATATTAAGGGCCTCAGAACCGTCGAAAGAAGTCCGGTGGATCTTTCACCAACAGTATTTCAGTCGGTTCCCGTAGAGTCGATATACGAAACTGTTTCGAACGACTACGAAAGCGTATTCAAAAACTTTAGGCCCGCACACGTCATGGCGTATGCGGTCGGGTATGGAGACAACGGGCTCGTGGTAAACACCAGGGTCAATCGTTCGATTGATCAAGTACGACAAACTGCTCAAGTATCGGATCAACAAGACCCGAACGAGTCCTACCCCGTTTATGGCAAAGCAATTTTTGGAGCTGACCGATGGGTGTCATACAGACCAACCGTAATCCGGTACGACGTTTCAACGACGCACAAAGGACCTGTTAGAGAGCTTTCGGTTTCATTTGCATCTGAATCAAACAATAAGATTGAAATCATCGGTTACGACTTAGAGGCCAAGTACGGAGAGCAGAGAAACATCAAACCTCTCAACAAAGCACTGAGACCGTCAGGGAGGTAAAATGGCTTGGAAATTCAAACAGGAATACGTCAAGGATGGGGATGTCGTTGAGCCGTCCGAGTGGCGAATTAATGTCAATGAGTCACTGTCTGAAATCAATGGCTTCTTGGACTCCGACAACATCGCAGAAGGCGCAGTTGAAAATCGCCACGTCCGCCGAGGCGCGTTCACAGAAGTTTTTTCATCTGAGGTTACGTCGAACAAGTCGTTCATCTTTCGACACACTCAGTCTGGGTGGCAAAGAACAGCTTTGTCTCATTTTACTCAAGATCGTTATACCTACGGATTCATTCGCCCCTCCGAGTTTACACGGATTGGAGAGGTGCAAACGGCGGAGTTGGCTGACGAAAGATCGTCGGGAACGGCATATCCATTGGATCTGAAGGAAAACGCACAACTACCGAACGTAAAATTCACTCCAGATTCAGATGGGTTGTTGATTTGCGAATTCAATGGTTGGGTCCAATGGAATCGATACGACACTTCAGAGAACTACGTGAACGATGACGGCACGGTGGATTTTACGGACTATGATTTCAGTCATCAATACGCTTTCTTCGCTCCTCAAACGAGTCGATTCAAGCAGTTCGGATCCATGGTGTTGTGTTCTCAATGGAGAATCACGGTCAATGGTCAGAGTGTTGCAGAAAGCGGACCATTGGGAAACGAATACGCAGCTCACCCCATCTATTTGTGCGGCGTCACACCAATACTAAAAAACGTCGAAACTATCGTGCAGCTTGAGTGTCAGTTTATTTGGTACTCACTAGGCCGTGATAAAAGCATTCAAGCATCTTCGTTTGCACCCCCTTTCCTGCAGCCTTTCACTGAGCCCGCAGAGCCCGCTGCAATTGGAATCGGTGCAAAAAAGTATCACGATTCAAAAACACATACATATCGTAAAGATTGCAGCTTGCAGAATCCGTTCTTGACTTGCATCTTGAGGAAGCGGTGATGGCTAAAATTGATTCTCCAGAGTTTGTAGAAGGCGACACTCTTAGTAAAGAGCAAATCACTGATTTAAAAACCGACATCAACGAAAATTTGGTCGGCCAACTTGATGGCGTAAATCTACGAGAAGAAGGGTTAGATCGACGTGTTTTTGACCACGGCACCGTCGTTCCAAACTTCGATAATGTAAATCAAAGAATATACGCTTCTGCTCGAACTCGTCCGTTTTACAGTCATGATTGGACTAAGCTAAACTACAATACGACACATGCTGCGCCTGATACGCTAAGGGGAAATACCGTCAGCGACTTTGCCGAAATGCATGTTGATTGGAATCCTGAAACAGATTCGGACGCAATCATTCGTCTCTCGTTGCTGTTCGATACTCGATTAACCGATTTTCGTCCGCGTCACCGAGATTACTTTTGGGATTTTGGGTTGATGTTCGTACCGCCCGATGTAGTGGAGCCTGACTTTCCACGCACCGGAATCTCACTCTTCGCAGTTTCAGGACAAACGCCACAAGTATCTCCGTATCAAAGACTTCAATTGAACAATGCTTTTTCGGATGTCCACAAGTTTGGCTACTACAAAAAATCATTTACTAAGGAGTTTTCCGGATTCGGCCCCGATTACGACGGTACTTCGGCTCAACGAAAGTTGATTGATTCCGACCATCCAAACATTTTTGGATATCATGAGCTGACGTATCCAAGAGGTGCATACTACCAATACACGTATGAACGAGCTGCCAACATGAACTCCAGCTTTTCGATGGTTGCTCATGCCACCAGTAAATCATCCGATATAGGCCAAGCGACAAACAAGTATTACTGGACGAAAAAAGGGATCTACAAAATTTTCGTGATGTATCGCAGTAGAGTCGCAGATATTTCGGAAGTAGTCCCTTTTGACGGAGAAAACACTGGGCCTTCTTTTGGTGACGTGCCAAACATGAATCTTTCTTGCCAAATTATTCGGAGATGAAATGACCATCAAGTGGGACACAACTGATTTGGAGTCATCTCCTGTACTCAAGGCTGAACACATCAATGATGCATCCGATGCATTGGACGGGTTTGTCAATCGAGGAATCAACTCTGCAGAGCTCAAAGAGCCTGTTGATTTTGTAGACAACAACATTGATCCCTACGAAAAAAAAGGGTGGCTAACTAGCGACAAGATTTATCGACCTGAGTTTTATGGTTCACCATCGCCTAGAATGATGGCCGTCAGTGGTCAAACTCATTTTCGAGAAGTACAAAATGACTGGTCGTCGGGGGTCATTTTTCATGCAGATACAGCCGGTACTTCACCCGTTGCTGTTCCCAACTGCGCCACAAGAATCAAACTAAAACACAGAGCAACTGTGAACATCATGGCCAGTTTTTACATGTTTGAGTTTGGTGGAGTTTCGCTGGCCGCAAACGAAAAAAATATTTTAATCGGCTCTGGTGGAGCCACTGTTTTGGCCCCTGCCGCCGAAGTAGAGACTCAACGTTCTGCAGGGTATGAGTCATTAAAAGCAGGTAACGTTTTTCTTCGAATCAACGATATAGATCACCAGAGCACGTTTAGAAGAATATACACTTCATGCGTTGGCCCTCACACGTCTGTTGGAGAGGAAAGACAAGAGAGACGGTATGTGTCTCGGGGGTTTGTATTTTTGCCGATGATTGGTCGACATCAACACAACATCATTATGCAAATACAGCTGCCTCCAGGTGTTCATGATATTGGTCTCATGTTTGAACCAGCCAACATTCACGACGTAAGCAATATCCCTGAGTATCGTTTGCTTGACAACCAATGGCGAAATGCGCGTGACGTCAGCCCAGGAAGGGACAGTCTTCAGGCATGTCCACGATTCAAGAAGATCAAGCACATGTATTTTTTGGCTCGTAACTTCATTGTTGACTGTTACTACAACAGCAATTTTGAAGGAGAGTTTGATTTAAGTGCGGAAAGTTCAGCAGTCACTGGAAGCTACGGAGTTCTTTGATGTCAGAAGAGTATGGAAAATTTACGAGAGCAGCAGGCAGGGCAGGCGAAGCTGAAGGTCGTGCTGCAGGAAGGGCTAAAGGTGCGGCCACAGGCTCAACGATTGGAACAGTTGGTGGAGCTGCAGTCGGGTTTGCTGTGGGCGGTCCTCTCGGAGCGGCAATCGGTTCCAGTATAGGCGGGGCTTTAGGTGGCCTCATCGGCGGTGGTACAAAAGCGGCGCAAGAAGCTCGTAGTGAAAAGCGGAAGGCACGTAAACGAGCAGCTAAAGATTTTCAAAAGAACTGGAAAGCGAAAAAAAGACGCCAAGCTAGCTTGGAGCAGTCTGCTCGGTCACGAGTTGAAGAGGCTAATCTTCAAGCTCGGAATCTCCGAGCCGCTGGAGATGATGCGACGTTGAGATCTGCAATGGACATCGCACCACCGACATCTTCAACAACCGGAAGAACTCAGTTAGATAGATTCGAACAAACGTATTTTGGGTAGGGCAATGGCAACCACAGAAATCGAAAAGCCAGAAAAGAAAAAGGATAGTCTTACAGGAGAGGACTTGGTCTATAGTCCGGAGAAGGACGACTATGTTCCTGCGAAGATGTCTCGAGAGTTGTACCAGCAGCGTAAACGAGAACAGTCTAGACAAGCTGTGACTGCGGGAGGGATGGCTCTTGCTGGTGAGGTAGGTCAGTTCTTGGTGGGCCTTTCGGTCATGGACGACCCGACTGTGAAGTCTGCTCGGAGAGACTTGGCACGTTTGGAGGCCGAGACCAAAAAATCAGGTCCCACCATGAGTGAGTCTGAAAAGAATCGTTACCGTGAGGCACTCAATGCGCCCGTTCAGAGGGCTCAGGAGCAACTTCAACGTCGTGCTGAGGCAATCGCTGCATCTACGGGAGACAAGTCCGCCAGAACGTTCCTCAAGGCTGCTGAGAGTGGTTTGGATCGGGTTCGTCAGCAAGCGATGCAGACTGAAGCCGTGATTGCCAAGGAACAAGTACGACGCGATACCGAGCGGGACATCAAGATAGACAACGCCCGAAAAGAAGCAGACCAGATTCGAGCGATGTTTTTGGACCTTCGCAACACGTATGTTCGAGAGCCACTTCACAAGTTCATTGGAGATGCTGCAAAGTACGTCGGGACCGTCGCGGCATACGCCCCTGGCAAAGACTTCAGCGCAGAGTTCAAGGCTGCCAAAGACGCCAATGTTACGCCCGAACAGATGAGAAAGCTACGGCGAATGTCCCAAGGACCGTTTGCCGAAAAACGGGTGTCCGCGTATCTGAAAGAAATCGGAGTCAGCACCGAGGCGAAACCGACGGCTGAAACTGGTGATGAAGCAGCCAAGGAAATGACTCGGGATGTGAGTCAAGAGCGTAAAGCACAAGAGCTGGAAAAGGCTGAAGCCGTCGGAGAGCTCGTTGATCCCAACGACTCAAGCTACCAATACAAGCGATTGCCCGACGGCAGTTACGAAGTTCGACGACGGCAGGCAGACGGGTCGTATAAGCGAACGGGCACCGCTAAGAAGGGCAGTGCTGCATTCGATGCAATCGACAAACTTTTTCCTGAAGACTCGCCTCTAAGTGAGGATGAACAACAAGCTGCAGTGGAAGGTTTTGATTTTGATACGGGTACGGACGAAGATGCACGACAAGCTCTTGGTCTTCCTGATCGTAGCAGGGAAACGTCGGAATCAGAAACTGATCAGGAAATGGCCGATCTCGGCAATCGACTTAGCGCCGACATGGAAAAAACTCGATTGCAGGAGCAACGAATCGCTGCTCAATACGAAAAGGCGACCGAACTTCCCGGTATGGGACCTCTGTACAAAAAAGGCAGATATTTCTACGGATTTCGAGATGGTGTTTGGACAGTGTATCCAAGCATGTTGGCATATGCGTCAAATCGACCCCTCAAAGAACAAGGCAAGCCGGTTCAGTTTTCACTCGAAGAAACCAAGGACAACAAGAATCGTGCGGTGCGTGAGCTCTTCATTCTCGCAGATCAAGAGCGGTTGGCGGATTGATGGCCCCCAGCTCGCCAAATCATCGCGAGTATGGGGCTTTCAAGCGTATGCTGGAGCAGGCCCTCTTAGAGATTCGTTTGCCTGCTGGAATCATTGACACCGAAAATATAGTTCCCGGTTCCATACGTCCTGAAAACTGTAAGTTGGACGCCACTTGGGACTTTCGAGGTTCGGTATCAGCTGGTGGCAATCAATTGAGCGGTGCAATCGGTGGTGGTTCGACTGGCGATGAAGTCACCGAGGAACAACCAAATCGGAACGTTGCACAAGTCGACAGCTACACAAATCCATACAAAGCGCCGTCGACAAACGAACCCAAGACGACCCAAGAAAACATCGTCTTCTTGGATGCCCTGAAACGAAAAATCTCCTACACGCTGCCTCCAGTCTCTAAGAGTCTTGGGCAAAAGGTGTACGTGAAGCGTATTGATAAAGATCAAAACAAGATTTGTCGTGTTTTGACGTATCAGGATGACAAGCTTGATGATACAGATGGTGTTGAATTAGGTGTTGGTCAAGCGGTAATATTGATCGCATCATCGGAACAGTGGCACGTTTTTTCAAAACTTAATTAGGGTCGACCATGGCAGTATCTCCAAAGTTCAACGTACGATTTCAACGTGGCGACTCTGCCTTCAACCAACTGCTGGGTCAGTTTATTGGCATTCGCTCCAAGGAAAACAAAGAGCGGTATGCCATGCAACTCAAGGCAGCCGACCCAAGCGCAAAGCTCAAGCTTTTGCGTGACTTGATTCAAGACAAGAATCGAGTCATTCGGGACATGGTCAAGGCGAGACAAGGAGTGTCAGTCAGCACAAGGACAAGTGGAAGCCGATCAAGCAACCGTGATGCGATTCTGGCGAAAAGGAGAAACGAGGCCAAGGTCGCTGATTACAGGAAGGGAGAGGATGCGTTCAATAACGCAGAAGAAACAGGAGTAATCAAGAACGCTGGTGAAGATTTGGCGGGGGTGCTCAAAAGACTTGAAACAACATCGATTCAAGAAAACAGAGCACTGACCGACTCTGAGTTTGACGAGGCTCAAAAAGCACGAAAGACATTCATCCGCATCCTTGAGCAGGAAGTCAATAAGATTCGAAGTCGATTGAGTGCTGAGAAGGCCGATGGATTGATTAACAAGATCGGCCAGTACGCTAAACAGCTGACTTCTGGACAGCCAGACATCCAGATACAGGTCGACGAGGTCCTTAAGAACGTCGAGCCTCCACTCGAAAATCGTGAGATTTACGCTGCAGGTGGAGAACTCACACAATCTCAGAAGGAGCTTTACGGCTCAGGAATCGGTGGTGGTGGCTCGAGGACAGTCACCCAACGTGGGATGGCACCGTCAAAAGAAGCTGAAGCAATGTTTACAAAGCAGATTGAATTCCTCGACACGCAAATCAAGAAGGCAACAGAGGATTATCGAGAAGCAGAAACAGAGTTCAAGGCGTTGTTAAGGGGTCCACAGGTCAACATGGCTCTGGCTCCAGTGGCGAGACGACCCACTCGATTCACAGAAATTGTTGAGGATTTTGGGCGACTGAATCGAGTGGACCCATCGTTTGCTCGGGACGTCTTGGACGCAGGTGAGGAGCCAGGCCTATTCGAGGGACCCAAACCATACGAGGAACTGCTCGCCGTCCGAGGTGCAGCTGGTAAGTCACCGTTCGACTTTGTGTTGGACCAGAGCGATATGATCTTCAAGGTCCGAGGCGGCGCTGAGTTCTCAAGAGAACTAAGCGATGAAGACACGAATATGATTTTGTCGAACCTGAGTCGCATGTCTAAAGCGGTTGAAAGCCCGATGTTCGATGAATCTCAGTTCGGTGAAATCCGACTCGGCGACAGAAGATATGGTCTGTCTGGTGGTGTGCGAAAACTTTCTGAAATCGCGTCTATGGGATTGGCTGATGCAGACCCGAATGAACGCAGAGCTGCTGCAAACTACGTTTCTGATGCTCTACAGAACTGGGAGATCGGTTTGCAGAAAGAACAAATCGAATCGGCAAGTCGAGCAAGCCAACCTACTGCAGTCATCAGTGGCTTTATCAAAGAGGCAACCGACGCATACGACCAGTTTTTGGAAACGAGAAACGCATCAAATTACCGGAAAGCGTTGTCGGATTCGTACAACAAAGTCATTGCTACTGAACCTGAGATTCGAGGCTTGGTTGGAGATGCGTTCCTGAACGAAATCGAAAGATACAGCGCCGTTCCTGAATCTCAAAGGCTGCCCGAAGAACTCAACTTCAAGCTTCTCGGATTGAAAGACACCGCAGACGAGCTTGCGGCCCGAAACATGTTGACCCTTCCTGACCTGCCGGAAATGGAAATGAAGGAGAGGGAGTCGGGACTTGGAAGGGAAATGGAAGTACCTGATTTCGAAGCAGAAATGGGAGACTAAGATGGAAAGTTGGAGAGATGTTGCGGCTAAAGCAGAGGGTCGAGTTGAGTCAGTCGATGACGCATTGATGGGTTCGATGTCCGGAACCGGGGTCAAACAAAACACCGGCAGCGGATTGGGTGCCCAAGAAGCTCAAAATGTCCAAGTAATCGAAGATATGAAGACTGATGATCCGATTGACTTTGCATCAATGGGAGATGAGTTGATGGCTGGAGGTGGCATGGTGCCCTCCCCAAAGCCACGGACTCCCGTTGAGAATGTTGTTGTCAGTCAACTGTCTCCAGAAGACATTAGGTCTTTGGCGCAACAAAACAAGTTTCCAAAAGACTTCGACCGATTTCCAAAAAACGAGGGTTTTATTCTCGTTGGAGATGAATATGTTCGAAATCCGAGAGAGGTATACGGCGAACTCAAGAACGAGTTTGAGAGAGAGCAGTTCTTGAACGCTATGAAAGCTACGATTGATCGAAAAATCAAAGCAGAGGAGGTATCTTTCGAACGATTCAATAGTGATACTGCAGCTGTTTTAAAGGGTGTAGCCGTAGGAGCTATAGGCGCGATTCCGATTCTTGGTCCTGCCTTTGCGGCACAGATACCATTCACTGCCGTTCTGGGAGCCACTGCCGCAGCGGGTATTCCGATTGCTACAGCAGGATTCGTAAACCCCGAAGGTCGAAAAGGTGTTCAGGCAGAAACCTTTCAAGAGAGAATCGAAAAAGAAATACAGGAAAAACGACAGAAGGCCAGATCCACAGAAGTCCTCAGAAAAGAAAACGAACTGTTGAAACGAGAACTATCCAAACAGCAAGGGTCTATGGCTCAAAAGGAAGCACCCGATACCGAAGCACCAAGCGCGGAAACTAGTGCAGGTTCCGCCGACATAGTGATAAACAACCTCGCAGATGCCGAAAAGGCTCTGGACTTTTACTTTAGTGAGCGCATTAAACTCCGTGAAAAAATAGATGAGTTTGAATACAACAGCTCGTCTATGACGGAGACGGAGAGGAAAGAGATGTTAGCCCAAATCTCTAAAGAAATTGATGCACTCCGCGAAACGTTGGCAGCGGTTGATCGCTTTGAAGAGAGCATGAAGACTAAAGAAACTGCTGAACTTAGATCCAAACTGTACAGTCCATAGAACCAAAAGTACGCATTACAGAGGGTAAGTATATGGCTGAAGAACTGACAGACGATGAGTTGCTCAGTGGGTCGATGCTCGAGACGGCTTCAACTGGCAATGCATTGCCAGATTTTGATTTCGGATTCGATTCGCTAGATAGCCAACCCAGAAGTGCAGGTCTGCTTGGTGAGGACGATTCGCGGACTACTGTCAGTCGATTTGGTGAGCAGCTCACTGGTCGTCTTCCTCCCGAAACTGAACTGCCCCTACCGGTAGTAGATGCCGAAAAGTTTGTGGCTGAGGCTGCTTCGTACATTCGGGATGGCTTGGCAGACCAAGGCAAAACGCCAGAGCAAATCGAACGTGAGGTGACCGAGATCTTAAAAAACGAGGGCATCACCGTAGACAACATCACTTACAAAGTTCGTGGTCCTAGTGAACGGCTGGATGAGCCGACTTCGATTTTTGCAGCAGGCTCGAGGCTACTGGGTGGCCGGAGAGATATTTCAATCACGCCTGAAAGTTTTCGAGGGCTGACTCGGGCCGAGATGCGGATTGCTGAAACCAAAAAACAATCCGAACAATATCAGAAACTGATCGATGATTTTGTTGGCAGCGTGTTTTCGTTGGACGTCGATGAAGCCAAGGAGACCGGCTCTAAGCTACTCAGGCCTGTGTTCGAGGGAGCCGAGCCAATCAAAAAGGAAGAGATTGTTGGCTCTGGAGTCGACAAAGAATTCAAAGGCCTGTTGGGAACCATTGGCGATGTCAATTGGTTTGGCAGGGCTCCTGAAGACAAAGATAAAGAGTTCTTCATTCCGTACATCTTCAAGGCTCCATTTACGGACGGCGCTGCCGTTGCTGAGCGAATCGGAGAACATGTTGGTCCGGCAAATATCTTTGCGCCGATGTTTGTAGAGCCCAAAGATTTAGAGAACTACAAAGCACTCAATCGATTGACATTGCCCACAGAGTCTTATGAGCCCATCGTTTTAAGGTTGGAGCAGGCACAAGACGCAGGGATGAAAAGAGACCAAATCAAGCGGCAATTGACTCCTGAATTCGCAAAAATGCTTTCAGTGGCAAGCTACGACGACATGCCCGGAGGCACTCAACTCAATAAGCCAGACATCGAAGTCTTCAAGAGTTTTGTCGACAGCGATATTGACTCGCTCAGGCAGTTCGACATCCCCATTTTGAGAGAGGCTATTCGAACGGTCACCCAAGGCGGATCGGATGCGAAGCTGCAGAAACAACTCAACCGTGTTCCTTTCGGCGCCCTTCCTGAGTCTGTATGGGCGGGAACCATTCCCAGTTTCGACCCTTTGCTTGACGCAGTCCTCGACGATGCCCAGCGCGTGATCGATGCAAAAGGCGAGGCTGGAGTACGAACTCGGAAGTTCATGGCAAAGCTCGAGCAGGCCATGCTCGAAGAGGTCGAAGTAAACAACGAGGTGTACGTCGTAGAGAGCACGTTCGGAAAAGTGCTCCGATTGATTGGTGTGGCTCAAGAGTTGTTTTTGGAGGCCCGCCTACCTGGTGACCTGCCACTGACCCCGGCGAGCTCTGACTACTACTTCAACTATGGTTTGCGCTCACCAGATGCAGGATATTTTGCTCGCGTACTTGCGAATGTGAACACCGGAAATGTTGGAGCTCAGGTACACCTGACGAACGAAGCACTGGCCAAGGGTTCGAAGAGGGGTGACCGGGAGTATCAAGTAAACGCCACAGTCGGAGCACTGTTGGACTTTCTGGTCCCGTGGGAGATGATGGCTGCAAAGCCAATCACTGCGCCCACAAAGTCTGTGTACAGAGGTTCTCGACTTGCTCGGCAGTTCAACATGGAAGGTGGTTGGGCCAACCCAAACAAGTGGAAAGTATTCTATGCGGGTGCGACACCCGCTCTGTACAACTACGTCGAAAACGTAGCCGTAAACGTCGACAACGCTGTTCAGCAACTACGGTTGATCACCGATGGTGATTTGACTTCTCAATCGATTCAAACGGTGCTCCGTAACGATGAGCTGGTTGCTGAGGCATATGCAGCAGGGTCTGATGTTCCGCTCGATAGCAGGGGCAGGGAGCTCCCTCGCCTTGGGTACACTGCCCGTCGAGTCACCGAAGAAATCAAAAACGCGATGGACAAAGGTGAGTCGTTCGACGCAGCAGTGGATGCCATAAAACGTGACTACAAGCCAGATGTCTTTGAGACCGTGTTTCATGCATCCCAAACGTTCCTGTACCACACAGCGCACACTGAGCAGGGCAAAAAGCTGTTCCAACGTGGAGCCGACGCTAAAGATGGACTTCTTCCCTTCCAGGTCGAACAGCAAGTCGACCGTGCGCTCGAGGCGGCGGGTTTTGATGCCAATGAGGTCAAGAAACGCGCGTTGGCTCACGCACAAGAGAATGGAGATCGGTATCTCAGAAATCTCAAGTCCGGCTACGTGTTGGGTGACATGGAGACTCTCGAACTCCGACAGTCCAAGGGATACAAGTCAGCAGTCGCCAAGATTGACGACTTGATTCAAAAGGGTCAGTTGGACGAACAACAGAAGGCCGTGTTGTTGGCCATCCTCGAAAACCGAGCGGTTTCTGTGGCCTTCGACAAGGGATTCAAAGCGTATGAGTCTCCCGAAAACTTTTTTGCAGGGCTCAAGGTAAAGAAGGTCACCCAAAAGGCAGAGGATGGCACGGAGACATTTGCTGGAAACAGATTTCAGGTGGGTGCATCCCGTAAAGAAATATTCGACATGTCCGACGGCAGCTTGAACAATGTGTTGGAAACGTTCCGTACTGGTGAGTTCAATCGACTGCTAAACAATGATGCAGAGTCCATCATCGACATCATGGGTCGAAAGTGGTCGAGCACGTTTTTTGGTCACGTCGGTTCGACTGAGAACAAAGCAAAAACTCGTAAGATTGCACGCAAGCTCACCAAAAACGGCGCGAACGAAGTCGAGTTTATGATTCGTTCGATGGTAGATGGGTCCGGCGACATCTCTGGAAACGCTCGATACGCTGCCGACTTGTACCACAACCTCCAAGCGATGTTCGCTCGCTTCAGAGGCGAGGCCAACGGGGTTGTTCCAGACTCAATGATACGAGGGAAAATAGACAACTTTTTGCGTCCTGACCTTTGGTTCCGAAACGATTTGGTCGATATGAACATGCGTAAGTACGCACGCTCTGATCAAAAGGTGTTTGTCGACGATGATATTGATTCTCTCTTGGTTCAAGAACGACGGAGAAAGGTTGGTCAGAAATCGTTCTTCGATGTCGACACGCATCCAAGCTACGTTCAACAAGGTGTGGGTATCAGCAAAGACATCAAGCAAGTCGATGCTTTGGATTTGTACACGAAGACCATTGCGTATGTCTTAGCAGAAGACTTGAAAAGACGAGAATCTCGAGCGTTGATTGGTGGCATCGATATGGTCAAGTTGACTGGTGCGACCGCCACGACATCAGCTACAGCTGAGTCGGTACAGCGTCGTGTCAACGCCCGTATGGCTACGACTTTGGGCATCGAAAATCATAAAGGCCTGTCGAAGCGTACGTATCTGGATGCCAAGAAGCTCAGGGGCATCGCAGACGCAAAAACCGAGACACTGACTTTGAATAAAGGTCAACAAGCAAGGTTCGCCGTCCTTTTGGCACGTATGCAATCGGAGCCTTTCATTGGCCGCAAGATACCGACTCAACTGACCGGTGCAGGAGCGAATCTCTCCAAAGTTTCGTTTGAGGACTACAATCAGGTCATCAAGCTTATGTTGGACTTAGAGGGTGGCCCCGTAAGTCGTCGTTCGTTGTACAGCGACCGTATTCCCAAATCTTTGGGATACGCTTTGTTTCGCACCATGAAAAACTCCACGCTGGATTTCAGCAAAGAGCTACCAGGTGTAAGAGAAGTTCTCAAGCAACTCGATGAAACATTCAACTTGAAGACTCCGATGGACGACGCCGTGCGTCCAGAGTTCAGAGAAATCATTCGTCGCAGGAGCAAAAACCTACAAAACATCCGCTCCGAACTGATTGAAACTGCTCGTAAAGCACGGAAAGAAGACCCTGAAGCAACCATCAATGACATCTACGACAAGTTGCGGAACGTCATCAAGTACAACTTTACGGACGAACAGGTCGATCTAATTGTTGGCACGGACACGAGAGATGGCATTGGTTCTCTTCTTACTGATCTTACAGATGTAGAGAAGAAACGTATTGGCCTTCGATTTGCTCAACAAGAGGCCAAAAAACGACGTCAGCGGGTTCCGGAGTCCGCTCGACTGACTCGAGATGAATTGGAGGTTCTCGCTGGTTCCGATGAAATCTTGTCGCAATCCGGAAAAGTTGCCGGTTTAGATGCCCCGGACGTCAAGACTCGTCGATATCAGTTCGAGATTCCCGGCGGTGTTTCGCGAATCCAGTTTCTCACGTCTGTAGAGGGAGCTCGCCTACTGGAAAAAGCGACCATATCTTTGGGTGGCTACAAGAGTGTAGACGATCGGTTGGCTCAAGCGTTGGCAACAATCAGAACATTTGTTGGAGACGATGGTGTTGGCTTGACACCAAATCGAATCAAAAAAGAATTGAAGGATGACTCGACACGAATTGCATTGATGGATGCGTTCAACATCGTGAATGAGAAGATTGAAAATCATAAACGAGTCATCAAAGGCGTATCAAATGACATATTCGAATCAATCACGGGTGGTAGATTCTCAAGAAAACTTGATGAAGAAGACGTAGCAAAAACCTACAAGGCCTTTTTTAGAGGTGACGCCAAGGGTGGGTGGGAGAGTCTTTACGAGCTTGCCACCGACTACGGTGCTCGTACTGATGTAGCCCGACAATCCGTATCTGATTTTTCACCAGCACAAGCCTTTCTTGAAATGATTGGTCGTCTCAGAGCTCGAGACGAAATGCTTGGCCTCTACGATGAACTTGTTCGTTTCGGCATGCCTGCTGCACGGGAAAACTACTACATACCAGAGACAAAAATCGGTCCTAACGGCGCAAAGTATTCCATTGATACGCCCCATCAATTTTATCAACGTGTCCAAGGACACATGAAACAAATTGCAAGTAAGCGTGGTGACATCATTACATATGAAAGAGTCACTCAAGAAGACGGTTCAGTCGTCACGAAAGTTAAGAAAAATCGGGCTTCCATTCCAGACTATGCGTCCAAGTTTGCAGCTTTTGAGGAAAGACCGGCTATAGCCTTCTCGGACATACAAGCGATGATTGCAGCTGAAGAAGCGTTGGTTCGGTTCGGCAAACGCAACTTCACAGAAGGTGATCTTGGATTCGAGGTATACACGTTTGCTGGTGGTGAGGAGGCTTACGTCCCAACAGCAATGGTGCAAGAGTTACAGGCTGCTGTAAATCGTGCAGCCGGAATTGGTAAATCGTTTGGAGGTGCCTCAGCATTGGCTCTCCGTATGGACAACGTCGGAACTCCTGGATTGAAAGATCTGCCTCAGGATGAGATTCCACTGAACGTAGCTTTGAGCAACAAGGTCGGCAGAGCCTTGAGGCAACTGGGGCGGTTGTTCCCAATGAGCATGTCCCTCATCAAGCAGGGAATCACGACCGGGTTCGTCATCCCAATCGTTCCATACTATGTGGCCAACTTCTTGGGTGGTGCATTCCAGCTCAGCACTGCAGTCGGTCCTATCGATGCCGCACGAATCATGGGTCGAAACGCTCGATTCAATGCTTCTGTCACGAAGCGTTTGTTTGGAAAAAACCAATACATGCCCCCGCCGAACAAGCTCATCATCACGAAGACTGGTGAGATTTACACCGTCAATCAAGTGTCGGACATGGCGTTGCTGTATGGATTGGATTCTAGCTTCATCCAAGCCGAAACAATGACATCGATGGCTGATGACATCGAAAAGTACATTCGCAAAGATCAGTCGAACCTGAGATTTAAAAAGGTCACGGACTTCACTCGGGCTTGGAACGACCATCTCAAAGAGGTCGCAACCGCAATCGACAACTACTATCGCGTGTCCATTTTCACCAATGAGCTCGTTGAAGGTAAGTCACCTGTGCAAGCCGCGTCCTTGGCTCGTAAAGCAGCGTTTGACTATGGCGCGTTGACCGAGCGAGAGAAGACCGTGATGCGAAACGCCATCATGTTCTATAGCTATCTGCGGAACAACATGAACTTGTTCTACGATACGCTGTTGACTCGCCCCGATCGAGTCATCAATCAGTTGCGACTGGCAAACGGGCTTCAGCAGGTCAACTTAGAAGGCGACCCACAGGTTGCTATGAACCGCTTCTTAGAGGGTCGACTTGCGGTCAACTTCAACAACGCTTTCCAAAACCTCGCTGAAAAAGACCAACGGATGTATGTCATGCCTCCGTTGCCAATCATGGACTCAATTAATCTTGTCCTCGACACTTACGATGCGTTTGGTCAAGACAAAGAAGCCCGAAGGATGCTACTGACCCGCTTGGTCCCTTGGTTACAGGCACCATTGGTTGCAGCGACTGACCTTGATTTATTCTACGGCAAAAACATCGATCGATTTAATCGAATCTCACCGTGGCTTGTGGAGTGGGATCTGGGAGCGACTGGCGGAGTGCTCAAAAGGACATTGGACTTCGAAGAGTACACATACAGGAATCCTGCTCTGCGCCAAGTTGAAGGAGATGATGACCGCCCTATCACAATCGCAAAAAACGGGATGGATTGGTACATCCTTCGCAACATGGTTCAGCTGCCACCCTTTGGTCGATATGCGACATTGTTCGACGCAGCGGATCGTGCAGATTTGGGTGTCGTCGAGGGCACCACAGAAATGGTCCGGACGGCTCGACGTTTTGCAGAAGATGAAGGATTGGTTGAACGAGTCAGTGATGACTTCAAACCAGGCGACACGCTTTCGCCACGAGTCGGCTACACTCGGTTCGATGAGGCCTTAGCGTTGTTCGGTCTCCGCGTTTACGTCACAGACACGTCCACTCAAGCCCGAGAGAGGCTGTTCGACAAGCTGATGCGCCAATACAAGTCTCAACTTCCTCGTTACTCAGCAGGTGACACTACAGCGCAGGCAGTTGAAAAAATCATCGTCGACCCAATTGATGATTGATTCCTCAACCATTACGTCTATCTTCAAAATCGTGATACTATTACCTCGCAACCTTCCCCTTCCATACATGGAGTAAACAATGGCTCAAATCCCTGAACTTTCCGGTGGTCGTTCTCTAGTGCCACCCGCGAACCACGGTGTTCAAAACATCACCATGGGCGCAACGACTCAACTTCGTAATCACTACACAACCGAATCCAACGAGTTTCAGGTGCAAGGTGAGATCTTGGTTGTGGACCCAACAGGAGCTCGCGAACTGCGTCTCCCACCAGAGGCATCAGCCAAGGGTATGACGTTGAACATTTTGAACGCCGCAGATGGCGCAGAGGCGATTACGCTCAAGGCCGACGGTGGAAGCGCCCTTTCTATTGGCGCGTCGATTGAAATCGCACAAAATGAAATGGCGTACTGTGTCTGCGACGGTGTCGAATGGTACGCAGCGTTGCTCAAAGCAACTACTTGATCCTGAACCACTGATTCGGGGGGCTTCAAGGCCCCCTCAATCTCTTCCCTTTGGAGGCTAGTATGGCTTCGGGCTTTATTAAAAATAGAACTCAGCCGAGCATCACAAAAACTGGTGGGTTTTCGAGCGCGATTGAAATCGGACAGACTCAGTCCGGTGATGATGGTCACGATTCACGTTCGAGACCTTTGCCGGGGTCTGGTTCATTGTCTCATGTCGATTTTATTTTCAGTGGGGCTGACTCCGGTTCTGTTCTCAAGTTTGATTTGAGAATGACCTACGACTCAGCGGGTAGGGATCCTGTTCTTCCTCCACTGGCTGGACAAACAACAAAAAATGGTCGTGTATCTCCCAATGTAAAAATGGCAGTCATTGACATGGGGGTTCGGTTTTTCTTTACGTCTCCGTCTACTCAGACAACGCCTGGCAGCATTTATGCATTTGTGAACGCAACGTCTTTGACAAGTGACAGTGACAACGCAGTTGTTGTCGATACCATCCGAGTCCACTGGAACGATAAAGTCTAAGGAGTTGCGCAGTGTCTAATTTCTTCAAAAGCGATTTGGTTATTGACACATTGAACACCAATGGTGACGTCGTCATCGATGGTGACCTGACCGTGACTGGAGACACTACTACCGTCTCTACTACCAACACCGTTGTGTCCGACAAACTTCTTGAGCTCGCAAACGGGACCACTGGTACGCCGTCCGGCGATGCAGGGGTTGTCATCGAGCGGGGTAGCTCAAACAATGTATTCATTGGATGGGACGAGAGTGAGGACAAAGTCACGGTTGCTACAGGCACGTTTACAGGTGCCTCAACTGGTGACTTGTCACTCACGGACGCAGCCCTAAAGACCGGTGCAATCACATCTTCTGGTGACATATCCACAACCGGAGAAGTGAAGACCGCCAAGGTTTCATTCACCGATGGCGACGACGCAATC
>CESX01117761.1_pt1 | contig 21189 bp, 7 predicted proteins | sample 326941 | NCBI WGS metagenome assembly CESX01 (sample SAMEA2622357, study PRJEB7988) | marine metagenome | isolation source: saline water (ENVO:00002010), including
ATACATATAAACACCCTCACCCTCATCAGGTGTTGAGCCATATTGGTGCCACATACCTTGAGCAGAACTTGTGAATTCTGATGGATTTACAGAAGAAGAGAAGTCATAATCTACCGCTATACTTGCTGGCGTTGAGGGAGAGGCATCTACACCTCCAGCAAAATCAGTTGTATTTATAATAGCTGAAGATTTTGCTGTACCAGTTATGACCTTGGTATTCATAGCGGTACCATTGACACTAGACACTATTCCAATTATTGCGCTTAGGCTACTGGGTCTAGACGCTATTACATCAATTTCTCCGTTAGAGGTGCAAAGCTGAATCGCATCCTCAATACGTGACGCTAGAACTGCGTTGCTACCCAATGAATTGATACCAACAACATAATTTGTCGCTGAAGCCCTTGAGGGAGAAGAGGTACTATTGTCAAACTCAAAAGTAACTGCTGTTGTATTTGTTGTAATTATAATAGTCATACCAGAAGCAGCGGAACCATGATCTATTGCTGTAATAGTTGCGGATGCAGCAGCGGCGGATACGGCTTCTGCGGCAGGTGTTCTTACGATATTTGGGAAATCAAGGATTGGGCTTTCCCATTTGGGCATTATTGTCCACTTGTTTGGGTCTGCTGACCTGTAAGAAGATCCTGCCGAGGTTGGAAACTCGTTGCCTATATTTATAGAGGCGTCGATATCCATTCTATTAAGCCAAGCACGATTCCACTTATAGGTAGGAGTTGTATTTGTTTCTATCGTATTTCCGTAAGAGTCAATAAAGGAACCCGATGTCGCATCGTAATAACTACCGCTCTCATTTAAGAAGTCTACAAAAACCTCGCCACGGTCATTATTTAAAATTTCTTCTAGCGTATATTCTTGTTTGTCCCCAGTAGGCATAAATGTAATGCGAGCCAAAGAGGGTCCGTAATAATATGGCGGTGTAAACGGTGCAAATTCACCACGATGCTTGGGCCATGATGATCCAGATGGTGTCCAAGACCCAGACCCAGCAGCAATCTCCCAAGGTTGTAATATATAACTTGTATTAGTTGCTGGACCAAAGGCTGCTGGGTTACTGTACATGTTAAACTGGTTTGTTTTCATTAATCCAATCTCCATCATGTACGCTTTTGATGAATCAACAGTTACCGTGCGAGCAGCGGCTGTAACCTCTTGAGAACCCTTCGAAGGGCTACCAAATTGAGATACAAACTTTGTAAGTTTTCCAGGCGAGCCAAATTTATTTTGTTTTGTTTTTAAGAAAAATTGTGGAACGTTGGCAAGGAAATTTGATACTGCCTTCTTATAAAGATTGTTAGAATCTACCTGACCTTCTGTAAAAGATGCCGTAACATCTAGATGAAGAAAACTATTAATATCAGACATAACCGTTGCTAACGACCCGGTTGTTGTATCTAAATCAGCAGTTAGGTAATCCTCTGGAGCTAGAATAGATTCAAAAGGTAATCTATCCGCCCAGAAAAGAGCGTTGACGTCTGGGTCTGTCCAATCAAAATTCTCTCTGTTTCTTCTAGAGTTTCCTGGTATTGTACCTGAAACATTGGCTGTTCCTGTTAATTCGCCATACAGACCCCCAAACAATGGATAACCTATTTTATATCCTGGAAACGTGCCATCACCAGCGGCTGATGTTGATTCCTTCTTGTCGTATTGTCCAGTGTTTCTTGTTACTCGACGAATTGGAAAATCAACTGCCACACCTGACTTAATAGAGTTATACATGATGCCTGGGGCGAAATATGGTCGTAACATAGTTCGCCACTGGCTAGCTTGCCCGGCTCCCGAGCCTGCAAATTTTGTGACTGTTCCATATGATTGGGAGAAAAGTGTTGATATCTCAAGAGTTCTATTCATTGGATAAAAACTATCATAAGGCAATATCTTCATAATTACATCAGAGCTTATCTCAAAATGTCGAGGGTAATCATTGAAAATATAATTAACATCTCCCTTATCATAGGACATGAAATCAGACAAAAACTCTATGTTATCCGTAGTAGCATATCTTGTATAGAAGTCTGTATTTGTTCCATCAAAATTATTTACATTTGCTCCCGTTATCTCTAGCGAAGATGATATTGCAGTAAATAAAGTTCGATTAGTTTTAAATTCAGAAATATGTTCACTTATACGGTATTCTGGAATAATTGTATGTGCCTTGCCTTTAAGCCTTAACTCACTTGCCCACTCGTCATAATTATTATAAAATGGGTAAACCCTTTCAGCAAGACCGCCCTTGTTTTGTCCATCCACGAATATACGCTCAGAAGCAGCAGTCCATGCAGGGCGAGAAAAAGCTCCACCAGGAATGCGTGGCTCACAATTCGTATTGGTAGAAGCAACTGTACCAGTTTCAAAAGCAATACTATAAACATATTGCGAACTTACTATTGATGTAGAATCATAAGAGCTTGTTCCGGCGTTATTAGATGGTGTAGAATCTGTAACAGAATCAATTACTGTACCATAATGAACGCTCATTAACTCACCACAAGCAGTAGTAGACTGCCCAGCAAGAATAACGGACGCAGATAATGATCCTGTTTCAAAAGTTGACTGAGCATAGGTATTAGATAAGTCAGACCATAGATAAGAATCCATGGGCCATATAGAAGCAGATCCTGGTCCTGTTAACTTTGGAGTGAAAGCGTTTTTTAGATTGTACGGTGTTTGGTCGCCAAGTTGGACTACAAATCCTTGTGAGTTCGTAAAAGGAGATCTCAATCTTGGAACCTGCCTATTATCCCTATCCCTAATTGCTGGTACATAAAAAAGAGTATCAAAATTAGGATAGAAAGTTGTTACGGTTTCAATATCCGCATCATTTTTCCAAAATGAATTTGCAAAAGATAGACGAGCACGACTCCCTGAAAGATAGGTGTTTATCTCTTTTGGGAAAATTGTTTCACCATAAGCAAACATTTTTATTATGTTAACACCATTTAGAGCACGAGATGTGTCACTATTTAGTTGTTCTCGTAATACCTCATATGGTCGCTTAACTTTATTATGAGACGCTTTAATATTGCCAATAAGTTGCCTGTTAAGTTCTCGGTTAGCAAAACCCATCAAAGAGTTTCCATAACTGTACTGTAAATTTAGTGTCGTTTTGTTACTTGAGTCTTTTGCTGGAGTTCCAACAATTGTTTCAATTTGATGTACTAACGGAATATAACGAGATGTTACTGGGGGCTCTGTAAATCTCTGAGAGTAATAGTTTATTATTGTATTACCTGCTTGATCAGTAGATGTGCGACTTTGCGTTGCAACATCATTATCAACACCATTCCTAGTTAGGCGTTCTTCCGGGAGTAGTTCATAGATATTATTATTTCTTAAATAAGTTGCCCCATTTTGATACCTTGATTGAAGTTGTGCCCATGGCGCTGTGTATGGATTTGAGGACCAAACATAATATTGATTACCATCAATCCAGGTAAAATCGCCCGTTCCCGCATTAAAGGAACTGGGAATACCTGTGCTAAGATTTGTTTTTGATAGAATAATATTCTCTGGGTATCTTGACCTTGCAAGTACATAATTGTTATATGTTTTTGAGTCAGAGCCGGAAAGAGCAAAAAACCACTGCGTACTATCTCCTGCTGGTATTGGTCTTGTTACAAAGTAGGCATCATATATTGTCCCTGTTATAAATGTATTATTTGAGGGTATCACTCGTTGAGTTTGATTTCTCTGTGTTTTATTTACTGATGCTATTGTTGTACTACCTGATACAAAACCTCCGAATTCTGTGTGTGTAGACAATCTCTTGATAAATGGGTTGCGAACAGGTAAATTCCTAAAAGGGAGAGCACTGTTAGATGAGAACTGATCAGAAGTTACATCACGAAACTGTTGCTTAGAGTCAACCTTAGCGCCCGGTGATGAAAAACGATTTACAATAATAGTCTCATTTGTTTTCCTCGAAGCTATTTGTCGAGGTGATGGGAAATCTGCTGACCCTGTTAATCCTAGTGCTCTGCGAGAGGGAGTTGTTAAAAAAGCACTTGGCGTTTGATAATTATAATTTTCAGTATTGAATGCCAGGTCCATGTTAGTTGCAGACCTGTCTGAAGTCTGAACTATTTCATATCTCTTCTGAAAATTACCTACCACACGAACGCTGTTAGATATAAATAAAGTTTGTATATTATCAATATTTACAGGGGCTTTAGCTGCTTGACCTCGCAAATAATGACCCCTTGGATTGTTTCCAGAAACTTTATTAATGGCAGCAGAAGGTGATTTACCGCCAGCAAAAGCAGAAGTAGACCCAAAAGAACTAGCTATAAGACTTCCTGCAAATAAAACCCCATTCACTGAAGGTCCTGGAATTGTAGTAGTAACAACAATCACTGCGCCAAGATTGTAAGCAGTAACACGTAGATTCTGATCGGTAGCACTGGCGTTTATACTTGTTACCAAAGAAGATGCCACATCTGTAACACTAGCAGCATCTTTTACGCCCGTAACACTATCAGTACTCTCATCCATATCGGCAGTATTATCTAAGTCAGTCTCAAAATTAACACCACCCAAACTCAAAGTTACGTTTTTACCGTTATAATTTGAGGTGGCAAAGGATCCACCACCGATGCTAATTGTTATTGTGGCTATGGCAAAACCTCCATCCAATGATAAAGAAAATTGCTCTTTTCTCTCATTAGTTTGTAATAAGGCATTGTGTCGAGACTGGATTCCTCCAACATACCTCTGCGTGAAAGGACCTTGCATTGGTACCTCACCGCCGTAAGGCTGTATTTTATCATCATGTAAATTTGCAAAATCTAAATTTGGAAAACCGAAAGATGTTAATTTTGCTTGATATCCTGAACTCACACTGGAACTAAAGGCACTAAAAGGCAGTACTTGTTCTCCAGTAAAAGTTTTGCCGTCAAGAACTGCTTTAACTGTAGCACGTTTTTTAATCCCTGGAAATAACTCATCATTTATATCGAGATATTCCTCAAATTCACTAAAGACAATATTGTTGGCAAACCTTTTCTTGTTTAAAGGTTGATTACTCCCACCTTTAATGGAATTATCCATCTCAAGATTAAAAGAAGAAATTCTTTCCCTATCTAAATTTCTTTGTACTTGCACCTTTACAGATTGATTAGTATAAAGATTATTAATGTTAAAGGATGAAGATAAAGGGGAATCATATCTGTTTGCGGAATTCTTCCACCAATTATAATTGTTTTTTTGATTCAGTCCGATCGGCGCATGATTATGCTTCCATCCCTTTGATCCCTGGAGTCTTTGCTGTAGAGTACTTCTTTGATTTGACCCTCCAATAATTCTTTTAGAACTCTGTGGGGGAGCCGTATCTACAGTTATTTTATTTGCGTTTCTAACCATTTAATAATTAGTCTCTTTTAATCAATTATGGAAAGTCTCGGAAAATTCTATCAAGCACATAATTTTGTGTCCAGTTTGAGAATCTTCTTAGTTCTTCCTGTTGCACTATTGGTTCTATAGGTATAAGTGTTTCTGGGTTTATTCTTTCGCTTATACCTGGTAAAAAGTTTGGATTAGGCTGAGGAGGTTGTAATGGCGGGATTGGAGTGTCAGAGCCTGCCCCTGGAACTCCAAGCTCTATTGTTGGGCCTCCTGCTGATCCTTCGATTACATTTTGTGGAGTTGCTGTGTTTTCTCCAGGAACTTTTAATAGTGGTGGTTGATATTTTATTTTATTTCTTTCTAAACTATGACTCTCAACTATATTTCTTACGTTTTCTGCATATCTAGCAGAAAATGGCATAAGTTGATCAAGCATTTGAGTTACGGCTGAATCTAGCCATTTATAATAGTCAAGATACTTTTGTAAGTCTACTATATCGTTCTGTACCTTGCGGAAAAATATTTCTCTTAGCTTTTCCATTTGTTTATAATTTAATCTATATTTGTTTACTGGTTCGCCGATTAAGTTATTAAAATCTTTAATAGAAGCAAACAAATGAAGCATACGGCTAGAAATACTACGATACATGCTCTTTTCTATAGCATAAAAACTACTAGAAGGTTTTTTGAAAGTACCAAAAACTCTATCGTCTGCTGATAAAACTTGCACAACATCAGTGTAGGCAAGATACTCTGGTGATACTAAACTATTAGAATAAACATATTGCTTTCTTGCTGGGGATGCATATGCTGTAAAGAAATCGCCCCGTCCAGTATGTTGTCTTAAGTTAATATTACTAAGTGTATCTCCTTGATATGTAGCTTCATAACTACTATCATTTAACCCATGAGAAGAGTCTTGGACAATGAAGCGACCGCTTGCGTTAGATCCTGTAACTTTTGTAAATTCCCAATTAAGCGCTAAAGTTTGTATGTTAGGTATATAAACGCCTGCGCTAGCTGTTTGGAACAAATAAGAATTTCTAGATGGATGCAAGGTGCCGTGGGTATCCACTTCTTTTGCCTGGATATCAAGAACTTCTGGTGGTAGAAAATCTGTCCAATATCTTGTGCTTGATGCTCGGACATCAGTAGAAGTTAGTGTACTTCCGGTAAAATTTGTCTTGTGTGCACCAATATATATTCTTTTAGCTGAATTTATGATTGATGAACCAGAAGTATAACTTAAATCTGATACTACATTGAAATAATTTTGCTTCTGACCTGTATTGAAATTGACGCCATATAATCCCAGTTCATAACCAGTGGACGATACCGAAGAACTTAGAATTGAATTAGAGAAGGGATAACGTTTTGGTTTAAGAGTTAAAGAAAGGTTCCACCTCTCATTATCGTAAACATTCCTAAAAACACTCGAAGTCAGCAACGTATTTCCCGTGCGATCTTTAACTATAAAATATGCGTCCTTAACTTTGTTCAAGGGGGATATAATTTCTGAAAATTGTCCTGGTTTTTTTACTGCATATACTTGTAAACCATAATCGTTAGCAGCCGATTGCCAAGTCAGATCTGTTGATGTAGGGTCAGTATCAAGAGGCGTGTGAAAACCAAATAGAGAAGAACTAACCACATTTGGCACAAGATAAGGAAGTGTGTCCTCGTTTTCTTTGCTTGGGAACACAAACTCAGATTGCACGGAAAAAGAATACTCATCAAGTTGGTCTGATCCGCTTATGAGCCCAACAGAATTAACATTAGTAGAATCATAATATTGATATACTGTTGCCTCACCATCTGTCTGATTCAGAAGAGATGTAAAATCGACATATTTCTTATGACTAACTGTTGTAATATAACTACTTGTTAATTCATAATCAGCGTCATCTGAATACGCATTAAATGCTAACACCTCTTCACCAACACCAAGACACCTAATAAAATTTCTTATTGATTTTTCATTACCTTTTGATTTCAGTATGAAATTAAGATTGTTATAAATGTTCTTATAAATAGAATTTTTGATATCTACTAGGTGCTGATCGAAATTAATCTGCTCATCTCTCTGTAAAAATTGTGCTAATAGTCCAGAATTCTCGAATAGTTCAGGTGCTGTAACACCAAGATTATCTACTAGGCGATCATTAAACGGAAACTCGTCTATTGATTCAGTCAAGCTTCCACTAATATAGTTGTTGTACTTCAGTTCCTTAAGATAAGTAAGCTGATTATAAAGTGTATCAAAATATCCAGAGATTATCTGTGTTAGGGCAACAATCTCGTTATTACTGGCTTCTTCTGCCTCAACTACCCAAGTTGGAAGGTTATTTATAAGACGAGAGCTATTATTAAAATCATAATTTGACCCGCTCAGTTGATATTCATTTTTAGTTGAAATATAGTCTGGGTGGTTAGTTCTTATTATTGGCTCGCCACGTTCCGTGATAGATTGAATAGATAATTGATTTATGGCAGATCCCGTGTTTCTGGGATATGGTAGAGCCGAAGAATAACCAACATAGTTACCATTTGATACCCTACCTGAATAATCTAGTATAATAGCATCAACTGAATTATTCCCTGTGATACCTTCATTAAATTTAAAATAAACTCCCAAGGAAACATTAGCGTCATATTTATCGCTACCTCCCTCAACATTGGTAAACCAATTTCTGCCGATTTGTTCAGAATCCCTGGACGTTTTCCAGAATCTAAATTCATCAAGTGATGCTGATAATTTACCAGAACCTTCTGCTAACCCTAATCCTCCAAAACCTTCTGGGGATTCCCTTAATCCTCCGAGGTTGGCTATCATAGTTCCTGTCACCTGCCCAATAGCACCAGACCCAGTAACACCTGTTTCAACACATTCACCGTTTACAAACAAATCCATTGTAGGAGAACTTCCAGATGTGTTAAATCTAAATGAAAAATTTCTCCAAGTTGCATCGGAAATTGTTATTTGACCTGGAGTTGTTGGTATGGCAGTCTCTGTAAATCCATTCGTGCCCGATAACATTGTCACAAAAAACTGTGTTTCTGATCCTGAATGTAATGCTATCCTAAATCTTCCGTAATTATCACTAGATGAATTTGCTACTGGGGTGCCGTTGGTTAGATCAATAATCGCCATCTTTCTAGATTCAGCAACTGTGTTTAAATTATCTTTCTTTAGAAAAAACTCAACTGTTGTCCCGCTTGTGCCGCCAAATTCTAGATTAGATGTCCTACCCTTAGATTCATCAAATTTTGTGCTTTTATGGGGACCACCTTTGACTTGAATATATGTTGGCGTAGTTGGTGAGTCATAAAATGATGCATTTGTTGAGGAAAGTTTATAAGGGTAGCCTATAAATATATACCCAGTGCTTCTGGGATATATTGTTTCTAAAGTATACTTTTCCAAAGGGTTTATATTATTGAAAAAGTCTGTCTTTTCCAAACCCGAACCATCATAAGGGTAATCGCTAGCAATAAATTCAAAAGCATTTTTATAATACTCAAAAGCAGATCCAAACCTTACAAAGTTTTCTGGTTTTGAGTAATCTATAGGTGGAAGAAAATATTCATTCCTATCTGTAAGGGCCTTTAGATGATCACTAGATTCTATACCATCGCCCAAAGTATTGGGCGCACTACTTTTTAAATATTTGTTTACCGTAGTGCCTTCTTTGTTATTTTGATATAGACTTTTTAAGCTGCTCATACATCATCTTCTTCTATTTTAAATTTAAATACTTCTGATTGTTCTCTGTATTCACCTTGTAAATAGTAAGCAAACTTAATTCCATACATATATCCAGGCTCTAGACATGAAGTATCTAATTCAAAATAGTTCCCGCTCACGTCATATGATAAGCGAGTGAAGTTGTTGTTTGAACTTCCAGTTCCAAATGGGATTATTTCTAAATTATCAATAGAACGGAAGATACGATAGTAAGCATCTTCTATAATTGTTGCCTCAACAGTAGATTTTGCAACCGTATATATATTAGGACTCCAATCCTTATCCCTAACAAACACACGGAGTTGTGGCTTCTGCCCTTTCTTGTAACTGTCTTTTAGATTAGTTATATTTGTTAGATATACAGTATCATATAACAAATTGGACGTATCTACTGGAATTGGTTCGTATGATCCAGTGTGGTATTCTATTCTAGGAGCGGAACCTGTCCACCAAACATCGTAAACACTTTCTAAAGAACTAGTAGAGGCAAACGAAGCAGTATAAACACCTGAAACTGTGTTTCCATTTTCTACTAGAAGTCCTGCGGTTACTGTATTAACAGAATTGCCGTCAGTATCTGTAATATAAAGAGGTGAGCCAGTTGGAGCAGCGCTCCCAGAATAAAGTTCAACTTTTAGTTTGTTATTTGCTAATCCTGGAATGTTTGTTAATTGTCCCCTGATAACATTATAGAGAAAAATAGTATTTAGATTATCTGTCGCAGGCGCTATGCTGCTGCTTATGTAAAAATTCCCTCTGTTATCTTTTCTACTAGAGTCCCAGCGAGCCTCAATTGTTGGTTGATAGTGATAAAATTCACTTGTTCTACCAAAAAATCTTTTAGTGTAAAAACTATCAGAACCAGATACTATCGCATCAGGAAATCTAATAAGGAATCCATAATTATTTGTTGATCCTAACCACTTATATACCTGCTCAGAAACATCGACAGATATATTCTCCAAACCAGTACTAAATGGTACAGTGACTGAAGTGTTGGGACCAGTTATTATAGATGAGCCTGTCTCAGACCACGCCACTCCAGAAGATGCAGATATCCAGTTTGACACTCCAAGATCTGAATAGTTGTCCATATCTAGCCCTCGACCCTCAGACCAACTCTGAGACAACATATTCATCTGAAGGGTGAAGTCTTCCGGGGTTGATGATCCGTGAGGTGCATTATAGAGGTTAAGATGGAACTTTATACTCCCTGTGTTTGCTGGAAGAATTCCACTGCTTATATCTGCCTGGATAGAATCTATGGGGAATTGGATTATAATCCTACTCTGCTCAGCATTTACAGCGCTAATTGAGGCTGAGGTTTGTCCATGGATAACAAAAGCTTCTAATATATCAGATGCGCCCATGTTTGATCCAGTTCCTCTTGTCAGAAGATCGCTCTTAAAAGCGTTTGTGATTGTATTATCTTTGTTTGAGTAGTATTTTTTTATGCCCATTTTAGACTATAACTCCAACAATATCAGTATTAGGTAATAAAACCTCGACCACAGAGTCTTGAGGAACTACCATATACCTTCCATCGGTAGACATATTTGATCTTATATCGTATACAACATCACTATATGATCCACCAGTTTTATTTGTAAATTCTATATTTCTTGTATCTGTTACTCCAGGAACATCATTTAAAACCTTGTATATATCCGATATGAAGATAGATTCTCCTAGATTAAATTTGACTGTTAAGAAATTATCAATTACAGCCTGGTTGCAAGCTTGTAAAAGTTCGAACTTATTTATGTCTAGATCTGCAATAACCTCATAGTTTATTCCTATGTTTATTATTTTCCCATCTAAAATATCTATAGTATCATTTATCATCCTATAGTTGTCTAGCCATAATTTAAGATTATCTTTTAAAGCAGTGTTTGGCAATGATAAATTACCATTAGCATCTTCAGATATAGCGAAGAGATTTAAGTTTCTTTTTAAAGAGTCAACATCACGAACAACATTTACTCTTTTAATCTTACCAAATTTGGATGGCATCCTATAACAAACACTGATATAGTCTTCTCTTGTTACTGCTCTATTTTGGGAAGAGTAAGCACCAAAAGCTCTGATTTTAATCTCTTCTGAAGAAAGATCAGAAGTTTCGCCAACAATAGGCTCCTCATTCTCAACTTCTAGAGAATCAATCATTGTATTAATTATTGCCTCAGATAAAGACCCCCTGTCAGAAAACAATAAATTTGGGGCTACAATATTAGTAACAGACCCAACAGATGCATTACTGGTGGCGCTAGTGTTGGCAGTATAGGTCACAGTAAGAGTTGTATTGGTTGGCACAACTCCAAATTTATCTGTCTTGATCAAATTAGTAGGGTCAAATGTAGTTTGAGTGACATATGGCTTGCTGTCAATTTCTAAGACAACATCCGCTGGATCAGCTATAACATCTCCTGTAATATTGTCTTCTGAACCATATCCAAATTGAATTTGTGTTGTACCATCAGGTAGAAAATTGGTAACATATCTTCTAGGAACTGGTGTAACTCTCATATTATATGGCACTGCTTCCCTAGAATCTGAATCTATGTTTTTTGCTTGTGAAAGAACCACATCTTGTGATAAGTTTTCTACCTCAAAATATTCATTACCCTGAGAATCAACAACAGATATAATTTCTGAGATATTAAACCTTGACATTTCTAGAGTTAAGAATCTTTGATAATCACCTACCGATATTGTCTCCTCAAATTTTTGACCTGAAACTACTTGTCCATAAGCCCTTACTGCGAAGAAAGTTGGATTACCTGTACTAGCATCAGTTCTAGCCACTGTTACTTGATTATTTGGATCTGTAAAATCAACATCTTCAATGAGAGTGTATGAGGCACCATTATCACCAGATATTATTGTTCCCCTCTGTAATATTGGAAAATAATTCAGGTCTGGTGTTCTAGATGTTGTAGAGACTGGTACCAGCATGTACAAAGTAATTTGACCCGTTGCTTTTGCTGCACCTTGATTTTTATATCCAAGTGATTCTGCTAGCCGAGTTACATTATCATACCTTATCGCAGTGTCTAAAAAACTTTCGTTAGCCTGGAAGTCGGCATAAAAAGATAATTGATCTCCAACGTAGGCGACCAAATCCATCATCAATGCACCAAAAGATGCCTCACTAAAGTCTTTAAAAGTTGATGGATAATAACGCTTAGCATAATTCTGTAAGTCATTTTTAATTGACTCAAAATCTCTGCTTGTATAATTTATCGGTCTTTTTGCCATATCATCTTACCCTAGCTTTAATTAGTTAGCTGTGAAGTTATTAACAATTGGTCAGTGCCATCAAATGGCAATATGTTATATTTAATACTTACCTGAACCTCATTAAGTGCTAATGCCGGGTTTTCATCACTAGTAATAAAATTTATTTTTTCTATATTAACAATTGGCAAATAGAAGTTTGTCTGCTCCACTATCCTATCAGCTAAATTACTGAATGTGTCATCATTTACTTGCTCAAACAAAAACCTTCGTAAACCAACACCAAATTCTGGAACCATGACCCTTTCGCCAGGACTAGTCAAAACCAACATTTTTAAGTTTTGATTTACTGTTTGCTTCAAATTTTTATTAAGCTGATAGGGTCCATCAGTCGAATCATATATAAGTGGTACTTTTGGCGAGATGCCATTTAGTTTAGTCATTTGTAATAAGTAGGTTTTCTAGTAATGTTTTCTCTTGTAAAATACGAGCAGACAACGTTGGTGCAATTTCATATATACCTGACAAGTGTGATATAAATCTTCCAGCCAATTCTAGTCCACTAAGCTCTGGGGGCAAGCCTGGTTGTCCAGGGTTCTCTTCTTCATAGAGTCTTTTTGCTTCCTCGAATCTTTCTTTTGTGTAGTCTCCCCATAAACTAAAGTACTCAGATATTGTACTATAATAGCTTTGTGGGGTCAATGGATCAAGATCCTTGTTTAGCCAATCATTCTCCAATATGATAACCCATAATTCGTCAGCGCTACGTTCGATTTCAGTCAGTTGTCCAGAGTTCAACCTTTGTCTTGCGGCATCTATAGTCCTATTAAAATTAAATGGCTTTAGTCCAATCGTTTGTAATGATGTTAGCGCTGCGCTTAATTGTTCATTAAGGACTGCTGCCTGTTCTTCGTTCGCAATAACAAGTTGCATCCTCAATGACTGAATTGAATTCTCAAGGAGTGCTACTCTTATAGATTCATTTTGAGTTAACTCTCGCCTTTGATTATCTGGTGCGGACCAATTTCTAAAAATTGTATCCACCTCTTCTCTAGCAAAAGCTCTTATATCCCCACGTATTCTAACACTGCGATCAAGTGGGTTACCTTCTAATATACTTAAACTAGTCACTCTGTCTAAATAAGACATAATCTCATTATTGGCAATTGTGATATCATCAAGATCAAATAAAGAAAATATACCATACCCCTCAGCAGTTGTATTAAAGTTAATGTATTGGTTTTCTATCGTATTGAGCCTAGTTTGTACTTCTCTATTCCTAAAATATCGAATGGCCAAGTTCGTATCCCAGGTTGATACATATGTTGGAAATTTAGTTTGTGCATTAGTGAACTGATAAACTGATTGTCCTTTTATGCTTGTCAATAATCCATCATATGAATCTGCAACAGTAGACAGATACCTAGTGAAAGTATCTTCATATCTTTCCGAGAATTTGATCCCCTTATCATGATATATCATATAGGATGCTATTTGAGGGGCAGCAGGTATAAAATAAGGACTAACAAGCATACCAAGTTCGGTTATATCTGTTTCAGTATAAAACTCCCTCACCTTTTGCTTTGTTTGCTCCGCCATATTAGCGTCCACAATACCATAGTCTCGAAGGCTTGTTTGAGGATCTGTTATAGTTCTATACAAATCTAATAAAACTTCTTTGTAATTTTGCATAGTATCTTCATTAAATATTGATTTATTAATGCCAGAAAATACTTGATTTTTAGCAATGTTGGATAACATACTGATATACATTGATTCGATGATGTTTTTAAAATTTTGACTTGGAGAATTTACATCACTAATCAAAGGGTTGTTTATCATTTTTTCATCGGAAGCTATTCTAGGATAAACTTTTTGTATGACTCCTATTTGACTTTCAAATGGACCCAACATATTATCATAAGACAATTCTTGTGTTATTTTTTGAGACAGATAGTCAGATATCAATTTTATAGTACCAACACTGCCCCAATGAGGATATACAGTTGTCATTGGCATAATATTTAAGAAGAAATGAAACATATGATTTTGAATGGTTTCCACTGCTATACTAGCTTTGGAAATATCTTGTGCGGTTATGCACTCATCATCTAATTGCGTAAAGGGAAATCTGGATATTGACTGAATATATCTTGACATATTCTGTGGTCCATCTTTTGCTATAACGCTATCATTTATTTGAGTGTCAATTCTTCTAGTATAATTTTGAAGAAACGCTGCTTTAGTGTTTCTACTATATAATCCAACTTGCGTTCCAGGTCCCTTACCTATGGATAATCGATTATAATAAGTCCTAAAGGCTGGGGATCCTATTGGTGGCATCATAACCCCGTCCACATTTAAAAACTCAAAATTATTATTCCTATCTAAGCGGATATTATATTCATCTGATTCTAATCCCTTAAATATTTGATAATTAATTTGTTCGAAGGTTCCTCTTGTGCCAGCTTTATAGATGTCATCAGAAACCTCATTACAGTTAAATTCATCTGGATTAAAGGAACACACCCTCTGTAAAGAATCTTCATTTGGCTCAGTAAAGAAAGAAATATTTATAGATGGATTTCCAAGAGTTAAATATGACGCTCCTGTCCAACCAATATATGGAGAACCTAATTCTACTGCTAAAAGATATTTTCGTACCTCACCACTGATCAGGGTCAAAAGGGCACGATCACCCCTAGATCGAGTCCCATCTTGACTTGTCAATGTTGCGCCGAGATTTCTCATCCTTTCTGTTGTTAGGAATCTTTTTAATTTCCCCTCAAGAGAAGGCGGGGCAGTTTTTATGGCATAATATGAAGCGTCATATGGTTCATATTGTTTTTGAGGTTTTTCTAAAAATTGTGGAATATCAAGACGAGGAGCATTTGGTATCCTACTAACTGTTCCTGGAGGTGGTAGGTCCCCTGGGTCAGAGTTTTCGAGAAATTCTTGATACTCATCATAATTAGCTCGATAGTCAGACCAGATATAGGAATAAACAATCTGATCCAATTGTTCATTGTTTCTTGCCTGATAATTGCCCTCGTAACTAACCTCACCATTAGGACTAGTTCTTATTCGGAATCTTTGTCTTGTAGGACTCCAACTAGATGGTGTCAGGAACCCAATTTCCCTATTGTAAGAATATACCTGATTAATTAAAATCTCTCTTAAAGAAAACAATATCTGATAAAAGAGTTCGCTTCCAACTTTTGATGAATATAAATTATACTCACCTTTTGCCCTTATAAATCTATCTTCTGATTTATCAAACAATGACATCAAAGAATTAGTAAAAAATTCTGTTATTGCGTTACTTGCAAACGCAATAACTTTTAAGAAATCATCATACCACTGCAAATCTGGAACTAGATTTAACATCTGTTGAATTCTAAGCTCCATTCCTTGAAATCCTCTCAAGAAATCGCAAAGAAAGTTAATTTTGTCTATTTTTGCACTTACAGTTTGTTGATATTGTTCTGCTAAAGCATCAATTTCAATATTTTTGTACCCAAGGTTTCTTATAACTCCATCTTCGAAGTTAACATTAGCGCAGTAAACCGATAGTGGTGAACTTTTTACTACGTCCATCCTTCCAAAGTCAAGACTTTCACCAAGCATATAAAAGAAATCTGCAATATTTTCTGTTGTAAAATCAATCGTATTATAATTCTCAGGTCTTATATTAAAATTTGGTATTGATTCCTCACCAGAAACTGTCTCCACAATGTGCTGGATTAAGTCATAGTCAGCATCACCATCAAGAAGTTGTTGTAACTCAATAGGGGTACACATTTTAGACACATCATTTATTAATGCTGTTAACTGTTGTAAGGTTGGTACTCGCTTTATTGTTGTTGTTTCACCTTCCTCAGTTTCCTCAGTGGAAACATTATAAAGAGGTGTCTTTCTTGCTATACGAACTAAATCAACAAAGCCAATTAAATCTTCTAAATTAGCACTTCCAAATGCTAAAGAAGTTAAAGCACTACTTAAATCTGACTTAGAATTCCTTACCTTTGATTTAGGTCCGCAGCCGAATAAAGCATTAACTATATCTTTTACTACACCAGCAACTAGAGATTTAATGAAGTTCTCTATTATTGTCTCAACAGCTTTTCTATAAATGTCTGACTGTTTTACTTTTAAAGATACCATCTTGGTTTTTTTAAGCTCAACAGTTGGAGTAAACTGATCAATTGTTTTAGATGTTAAGTATTTTGCTTCTGGTGGGAGCCCTAAGGGATCTAGAAAATTATCTTCTATAAAGTCTCCTAAAACATCTAAGGAACAAAAGATTTGATCATTTATGAATTTTTCAGCCGTAACATAAAGTAAATCTTGGTTAGCTTCCGGGTCATCTGCCTCTGATGACCTATTGTTGTAATATAATTCGGAATCTGTCAATACTCTTCTTAGGAATTCATCCTCTATCACTTCCTGCTTTAGGATCAATATTGTCTCTTTTATTAGAGATGACATTTTAGTTTTACCAGTGACTGCTTGATAGAATTTTAATGCATATTTAGCAAATTGAGCCTGGGCGGTGTTACAATCCATTGTCGATATGGCTGTAGATATTCTGAACTTTCTCTTTGATCCTGAAAATAGTTTTTCATATTCTTGTGGACTTACGGAAGTTATCTCCGATAATTTTGTAAAAAGAGTATTCCTTCTCTTGTTTGTTAGGCTAGAGGAATTGCGAGAGTTAAGTCTCTTTACCTGTGTTGGGTTTAAGTCTGGTGTTGGGTAAATATATTTTTTTACAAAATTAACAGGATCATCAATTATTGGTGAACTATCAGTTGTGTCCTTATATATTCTCTGAGCGTTTCTTAGAATAGAAAAAGTTGTTGGAGTAAATAAACTAAAAGCATTTACAATTACACTATTGTCTGGACTAAGGTAAGGATTGATACCAAACCCACTCGAATAAAATAATCCATTTACAACTATATGATCAATCTTATATCTTGATGTAAAGAATAGTTGGATCTCGTCTGTATCTTCTAAAGAAAATCTGTTATGATTTGCAAAAAGACCAAACAACTCAAAAAAGTTCTCTAGTTTACTTGCTTCTTGTTCTAAGTTTACACCCTTGATACTTTCTTCGGATATGCCTTGCTTATCTAACAAAAAACTAACCCTACGAAGTGTCTGCCTAACACTGAGTAGATACCTTAACATGTCTTGGACTGAGAAAGTCAAGCTTTGGGTTGACTTATTAGAATTACTAATAAGCTTTTTTGCCTTTTCTAAGGCAGTTAAATCAAATTCTCTCTGTGAAGGTTCTGATGAATCAACAACTTCTCTTAATTGTGCTATCTGTTCTGATGGGATTTTAAGACAATACATCCATCTAGACCCTGGTCGTACCCCCTTGTATGTCAAAAGAGGAAAACAATCAACAGACTTTTCTCTTCTATTGACATTATTGTAAGAATCGGGTGGCACAAAATTTCTTTTTAGAAGATTAAAATTCTGTTCAGAATTTCTTTCTGTTAATTTTAATATTTCTTTAACTGCATTCTCTACTGATGAATTATATAATTCTCTTTTAGATTCTTCTAATCTTCTCCAGATCCCGACTGCTGACTCAACGCTTTCTTTTTTGATTCTTGTTCTTAGACTATTTGCAAATGAGAAAACACTATTGTCCACTATATCTGTTCTTTTTACATAATAGTAATTTTTATCAACAGGATTATAATATACCTTATCACCATCGCCCCCTGGCAATCCATTTTGAGTCCAATCATACAAGTCAACATTTGAATCAGAACTAATATAGACAGCCATTTCTGGCTCAAGCTCCAACTGTTCCAGACCTTGATTATCAGCATACTGAATATCCGGTAGTTCGAGTGACCTTCTTAAGTTGTTTCTATATTCTTTTGAGTGATCTGGTGCTATAGCTACTAAGTTTGCTAGATTTTGTTTAGTTTTTCCAGTCTCTGATCCATCGGAGCGAAACTCTGGGAGATAAGTTAGCTCTGTTGTATTTGATACATATTTATCAATAACATTATTTTGTTGTAAATTTTCTACAACTACCTGTAATATAGCTTTTGATTCTTGAGCACTTATACTCTCTGGTTGTCCATTTACAAGTTTTCCATTTTGAGGGTAAAGGGCGAAATAAGCAAGGTAATCTCTTTCGGATATTACTAATTCACTGCTTATTAACCGAGTACCCACCAAAGGAAAACTGTAAAAATAAAGATACTGCTCATGAATAGCATCTAAGATGTACTTATTTTCTTGCAGATCATACTGGTACCCCACTCCACGGCGACTGTCCGAGTCTAGTGTTTGAGCATATGGATTAATGATGTTTTTTTGTCGTTCAGTTAGTTGCATAAATTAGTTAGTTTACATTATTAAATCTACTATCAAATCTCCAAGCACCCCATGGATTTTTTTGACTATAGTTTATTTTATGTTTGATAAAGTTTTTCTCTTGTTCTTTTAGGTTTTTTATTTCCAAAGGCAATCTTGCCATTAAGGTTTTAAGTTTTAGTTGAGATTTTCCGGTAATATCTACAAAAGTCAACATAACTGTTACCAAAAGCTCATATAAGAATGCTGTAGATGCCTGAGAGTCTGCTAATAATTCTAGTAAATTGTCCAAAACCTTTGTTAGACTATTAGCTTTAGTCATTGGTTGAAGCCCATAATCATTGTTGCCAGCAATTATGTCTACACCCTGTACACCTAAACCAATATAGTATCCAAGTCCATTAAAAGCATCACCACTAGTAACAAGTTTTATACCCTCGTTTCCAACAAGCCTAACAGAATCTGCTTTGATCATAATAGCAGAATTGTTTTTTCTGTACCCTACCTTACCAGCGGCAAGATTAAAATATTCTTCACTATCTATATCTTCTGCATTTTGAGTGATGTATATCCTAGCAGCATCGAGTTCAGGACTCTTGTTTGTATATACTTTATTGCCATCTTTATCGACCTCTCTTGCCAAGGGTCCCGAAAGTCCTGCTACAATATCAATACAACCATTCCTTGTTCTTGCGCCGCTGCCTGTGCCAGAATCGGGACCTCTTGGCCTGTCACGTCCTTGGATTATGACTGTATTGTGTTTTCCCTGGATTACATCTTCTGCTTCAGTAGCGTAATATACTGGGTTTGGTTCCAGGATCTTACTGTTAAAGAATCCAGAAAATTCTGCTGCCACTCTTTCTGGGAAGTTTTGTGAAATATTTTCTTTACTGTCATCCATTAGTCCCGGTCTAATAGAATCAACAGTAGGCCCATTACCAGGCGGTCTTTCTGGAATATTTGTGGTATCGTCTGGTTCTGTTTGATTTAGAATATCTAATGATTCTCTTAAATCCTTTTCATTTTCCTCAATTACAGTCGTTAAATCGTCAAGTGCTTCTTGGGTCTGCTCATCATCTGACTGGATAAAGGATATGCTTGATCTAAAAAAATCAGTGTTTGCAGCTTCCTGTTCAGATGTTATTATTATTTCTCCAGTATCTGTATTAACATACCTATTAGATCCTGGCTCACTTATTAATTTAAAATTAGAGCCTTCGTCTCGAAGCCTTTGTATATCTGATTCTGTTGTGCTCATTATTATGTCCTGCAACCAATTTTACCATCTCTATTAACAAATTGAAATGGATAGTTTGTTATATATGCAACAACATCTGCCCTTGTTACATACCCTCTTTGCGCACCTCCAAAGACAGGGTTTTGTTTGGCAAAAGTTCTATGAGCGTCTGCCGAGTCACTGCCCTTTACTCCTAGTTTATAATTATCTGGTTTATTAAGGGCTTTAGGAAACAAAACAAGTAAATATAACTCTGCAATAGTTGGTGGTCGCCTAAAGTTTCTTATGCCATTTTTTATAAAATAATCTCTTGATAAATAAACTTGTTGGGGACCGTCCAGCCTAGAGATGTCAAGTGGGTTAAGGATTTTTCCCCTGGGCTTGAAGCTGTTTGGAATATATCTTTCACCATTTGGTTTTCTAAGCTTATTAATGTTATACTCACCACCTGTAAAAGTACCCTTATCTTTATTATATTTATTTCCAAGACCATTGGTGGTAAACTGTATAAGTCCTGTAGGAAACTGTCTTTTGGTCTTGGGATTAAATGCCTTAGGGTCAATCTGTGATTCAAACTCAAATATTCTAACTAAATCTGCCTTACTAACATTTAAATCTGATGAGACTTCGTCTAGTGCTATATTAAAGCTAGAATCATTAAGTAAATTTTGTCCACGCAAATAGTTAGCTGCATCTGGTTTACATAAACTAGTTCTCTTTCTGTAGCCACCACCTCCTAGACTTGGAGCTAAATCAACAATTGAGGTCACTGTAGCAACATCAGAGGCGCTTGAAAATTGATGTTTCTGATTGTCATACGTGAGAGCTACTACAGACCCTACTGGTATTTCTCCCTTGTCCCAGCGAGCATAAGGATATAGTTGTAAATATGGATCACTAGCATCACCAAGAATTGGATCAGGGAGCCAAAAATGACGGTCATCACTGATTACTTTTATTCTTACTAGCACATAATTTGCAGTTCCGGGTTTTTTACCCTTTTCAGCTACATCGTAATTTGTTGGATTAATTATTTCTGAACTTAATACTACGGCATATGGGTTTGTTTTTGATAGTGTAGTATCAGGAGTATAAAAATCCCTGATTATTTGTTTTAAAGCACCCATGGGTGATGATCTGTCTAAACCCCACTGCCTCTGCCCTATATCAACACCTAATTGATTTTCTCTTTGTAAAAGGTATTGCTTCTCATCTTCTGATATTTTTTTATTACTATAAATTGACATTCTATTCCTCCTTT
>CESX01009138.1_pt1 | contig 20559 bp, 27 predicted proteins | sample 326941 | NCBI WGS metagenome assembly CESX01 (sample SAMEA2622357, study PRJEB7988) | marine metagenome | isolation source: saline water (ENVO:00002010), including
ACTAATAAAGTTACATTTTTGTTTAAAAAAAATAAAAAAACCCTACCAAATTAATGATAGGGTTTCACACATAACTCGCAAATTTTAGCTTTTAAGCCTTTTTATTGCAAAAACAAATATAGTTAAATAACTGGAAATTGATTGCTGTCAATCATACAACCTAGTTTTCTAATATTATTGACTTTTTTTCTTCCAAATTGTAAATTTAGAATACGTCCACCTAGAATTTTTGCTGGTGCTCCACGTTCAACATGCCAACCTGTAGATCCGTCTGCGTATTCATCTTTATATGTACCCGTTATCATTGAATGGATATATTTATGTCGTACTTGTGTAACACCTTTACGATTATACAGTATCTCTTTTGCGTCTGTTCTACAACTATTTTCGTGTATGTGCCCCATTGTAAATATATCAGCTTCATACATAGCTAATGCTCGTGACAAATTTATAGCACCCTTAGTAACTACACCACCACCTCCTGATCCATGAAAGTATTTCATTTTTAAACTTGTAGTCATGTTACTATCTTGAAATGTTAACCATATCCAACCACCATATCCACCTGTTAATATTTTACTTCCTGCTTTATAGTTTAGAAGATCTACAAACCTTTGCAAAATATCCGTTTCACAATGCTTTATGATTGCCGTTTCGTGATTTCCGTAACCAATCAATTTTATGATATGTGCATAAGGTAAAAACCATTCAACAGCCGTACTAACAATACTATCAAAATAATTATTAAAAGCGTGTTCGGGTCTTACGTCTGATTTGTTACCTCTCCTGTCGCCCTTGCCTTGCATTAAACAAAACATATCTCCGTTAATAAAAACAGGTATGTCATTTTCCAGACAATAATCAAAATGTGCTTTTAAAAGATCTCTATTGCAGTGAGGATTGTCCCAATGTAAATCACTTAATATAGCAATTTTTGTATTTTTTTTATCAGTTAAAAAATGTGTAATATTTTTTGTTATACGTTCCGTTATTAAAGAAGTGCAAAATCTTGTCATTTTTTTGCTTTTCTTTGAACACGTCTTGCTTTCCTAGTTAGGAACCAACTAACAACTTTACCTATCCAATTAACTTTAGAAGAAACATCAACAGTTGTACCGTCTTTATCGGTTTTAATTTCTAGATCTAGAATATCACTTTCTGTATCAAGCTTAAAAATTGTTACATCACCTGTTTTTGAATAAACCACATCAACCTTGTCTGTGTCTATTTCAATATACGTTTTTCCTTTTTTCTTATCTCTTACAAATTGAACATCAAAGTTCTTTGTATCAACATTAACCTCAATAGGTTTGATTGCATTTTTCATATTAAACATAATTTATAAATTTAAAATTCTTTTATTAAGCACAAACTGAAATATCTTTGCTTACTATCTTTACACATTTTTATTATTGCTTCGTATTCAGCATTTTTATTGCACACTAAACAACCTGCTGACCAACCATTAATTTGATCTCGTTCCAATAAAGATCCTCGGTTATAAGTTGAGCCATGAAAATTAGTATAAATAACACCACTTTCAATTTTACCTAGTTCTTCACTTTTTTCGTCCATATCTCCGTCACGATAGTACAAAATTTCTTTTTTGCTGTGCTGTCTTAATGCTGGCATTTTTCTGTTATGTAGTCCGTACTTATATACGTCATAATACCACTCGTTTGATTTTACAACGGCTGCACCTACTTTGTTGTATCTTTTAAAACCACCTTTTAAAATGCTAGTGCCTGGATTGGTTGTGCCTGTTGTTACTGTTATAAATTCTTTATTTTTATAAATATAAAATTTATCATCAAATTTATTTGGTTTGTCCTGCTGACTTCTTACGGCTAATATCCAATAGCCTGTAGGAAATTCAACAAAACTTTTCAATTCTTGTACCCTGTCAAGAAGTTGTTTATCTGTGTACTTTTTTACCATTTTTTGTTATATAATATTTACGTTTGTTTTTTAGTCTGGAATTGTCTTGAATAAGTGCCTTGTTTTCTATTTTAAGGCTATGTAATAGACTATCATTAACAACTCTAATACTATCTATATAATGCTCGGCTTCGCACGTTGTAGCGTCCTTTTTTTTCTTTTTACATTTTGACAAGTCTGATATAGACGGTTCAAAAAAAGATCCGATTGCACTAATTATAGCTATTATTATGAGTGTTTTATTTTCCATTACTTTTCATTCAATTCTTCATTACGTTTTTTTTCAAATATTATTTCTTGCATTAAAATTTTATCATGTTTACGTTCCTGATCGCAATCTTTAATTCGTTCTTTAGCTTCTAGTATTTCATTTTCTTTAGAAGTTAGCAAATATTTACCTAACCAACAAAGCAAAACTATTGCACCAATTAATATAGCACTAAACGGTGTTTTTAGAAATTGACTAAAACCAACTTTAAATATCTTCTCGTTCATCTTTTTGTACACCTATTAACATTTGCAACATTGTATAACTAATAATTAAAACACCTCCAAATATACCTGAATACGGACTTGACAAAATCATGCTTGTTCCAGTAAGGATTGCACTACAAAAAACTAAAATGCCAAAAAAGTATATATGATTTCTATTCATTATCTTGCCATTCATCAGTTTGCACAATTTCGAGTATCTCTGAATGATTATATTGTCCTATTGGTACAATGGTTTCATCTTCTATAAAAGTTGGTGTTTCATTCCAACTTAAAATAAATTTTGTTAAGTCTAGAGAACGTCTCACAGTTTCATTACTTGTTTGACCTACTTGATTAAAATCAACTTTTGGTAAATCATCAATACTTATTGTTGCGTATGTGTTAAAATTTGCTTTCATTTTTTTAGTTTTTTATGTTGGTACATTTGTTACATAACTTGCGCTATTATTTAGTGTTCCATTTACGCCACCAACATTTGCAGTTAGTGTTGTTCCTGATCCTGAATTGTCATCACCACAACGCCACCAATCAGTAAGGTTTGCATGATCGGTTAGATCAGCAGGAGTGCCACTATTATAAATTGCCGTTACTTCGCTCTGTGTTAGTTCTTTGTCAAATAATGCAATTTCATCTACCTGTCCGTCAAAGAAATTATCATAATCAGAAGCGTTTTTTTGATTTCTACCAATATTAAAGTTAGTCGTTGAACTTGGCATTGTTGTAATATTTGAGCCTTGTGTGTTTGTTTCTTTCACACCGTTTATATATAAATTGCACTTATTAGCACCTCCACTTGTAGCACCATTATATGTAACTACAATATTGTACCATGTGTTATTTGCAAAAGTTACATTTAAACTGGTATCCTTCCACATTACCGAACCTTTTATAAAAAAGTCAATTCTGTTATTACCTACAAAACGTAAATAGAAAAGCCTGTCATTGCCACTTCCATATTGACTTATTGGTACTTCAAAATTTGTAACGTCATCTCTATTTACCCAAAATGACCAACTAGCAACAGCACTTCCATTTAATGAAGTTACATTTCCTAGTTCAGCATACATATCAACACCGTTAAAATCTAAACTATATTGATTTGTAAATGAAGCACTTTTAATAGCTGTGTTCCCTGTAGGACTTGAACCATATATTTCTCCCCAACCTATAGAATTGTTTGAGCCACCTTGACCCCAACCTATTGTATTATTTATTGTACCTTGTCCCCAATCACTCATATAAATATTTTTTAAGGTGCGTCACTTATAAATGAAGCACTATTTGTTAATGTTCCGTTTTTACTTCCTTGCTGATCTGTTACAGTCGTGCCACTTCCTCCGTCATTATCTCCATTTCTCCAGTAATGTGCAAGACCACTTATGCCACTTGTTGTTAAATCTGTAGGTGTTCCACTGTTGTATATAGAAGCAACATTTGTAGGTGTTAATGAAGAGGTATAAATTGCAACCTCATCAATTTTGCCGTCAAAATAATTTCCTGTTGGCCTCCTGCCCATTTCAAAATCATTTGTTACTGTTTTTAAATTTGAAATTGAAGTTGGAGCAATACTATTTGTTAACGGTGTGCCATTTAACCACGCTTTGCAAATATTTGAACCTGTTAGTGATCCGTCATAAACGGCTGCAAAATGATACCAAGTTCCAGTAGATAAACTCACTGTGCTGTTATCTCTTAATGCTACAACACCTGCAAGATGAACATCAATTCTTGAACTTCCTATTAAGTAAACATACATTTGATTAGTAGCACTACTATTATTCCATTGGCTAATTGCCATTTGATTAATAGAATTGCTATCTAATTTAAACCAAAACGACCAACTTGCATTACTAACACCATTTGTAGCTGTAACATTACCACAAGTAACATACTGACTTGCTCCGTCAATATCAATACTCCAACTATTTGTTAAAACACTTGTTTGTCGCCTTGCCAATATTCCTGTTGTACTTCTTAACATAATTAACTTGTTAAATCTCCTGCTATATACCACTCATCTGTTGCTCTTTTTACACAAGTAGCAACTGAATATTGTCCGTTTAATTTTAACATTGCACCTCTAGATCTTAATGTAACACCACTACCTGCAACAAGCGTTATTTGTCCTGCTCCTTGTTGTGCTATTACAACTTGTGTACCTACTGGAAATGCCACACCACTATTTGGTGGTATTGTTAAATTTATAGCACTTCCATTATTTACTTCTACTAATTTATTTGCGTCTGTTAAGACTAATGTATATGTTGTTCCTGTTTGATTATTAAGTGTAACCTGTGTAAGTTCAGCACCTGTCAAATATTTTGTATCATAACCACCTGATCCGTCTGATTTGCTAATTACAAATAAATCAGTTGTTTCAAGGTTACTTCCTTTGGCTGTTAATTGCGATATTTTTTTGTCTGACATTTTCTTTTAAATATTTTGTTAACTTAATAATGTTGATAAGTTTTGGTTTGTCTTTTCTAATTTTTCTCATAGATACCAATTACTATAATTTACGTTGTTACTTGGTGACATATCTCCATTTGAATTTGTGTTGTATTCTGGAAACAAATCGTTATTGTTACATATATAATCTACAAACCTTTGTGCGTAGTGTTCTGCTATTTTGTTCTCACTTGCAACCAATTCGTTAATTTCTTCCATACTAGCTGTATCGCTATTTTCAGAATTATGTTTGTATACACCTTTGTTACTAATTGTATATGCTGCAAAATGTAAATATTCCGTCATAGCAAAATGTATCAACATTGGCTTTACATATTTAGTAAGAAGCGTTAAATAATTTCCAGCTAATGATCCTGCAATAATATCGGCTTGTATTTTTTCTAATAAATCGGTTCCTAGATAGGATTGTATGTGTGTATCTTGTGCAATTTTTATATACTGAATAAATTTATCGGTGTCAACGTTGCCATTCATTGTCGTAAATTTAACAATATCTGATCTTGATATGAGTAGTGCTTCTGCCATTTCTTTATTTTATAGTGGTGTAGTAAAATTTTTTGGTTTTAGAAAACCTCGATTTTTCATATCTCTAGGTCGCTGCGATACCTTTGCAGGGTTTTTTAATACACCCTTTTTTGGATCATAACCATATCTTTTTAATTTCCTTTGTGCTGTGTTTCTCACTTTAGGATCAGTTATGTCAATTTCTTTACTTCCAAATTGTACATATACCTCTCGGTTCCACCTATGACGACATGATCCACCTCCTTTGTACAACCAAATGTCATAAGTAGCTGCACCTTTTGGCCCCCAACCTTTATTTACAGCACTGTTTTTCATTCGCTGTATATCTTCTTTTCTGTACATTAAATTCCTTTCTATCATTTGTTGACAAAAATCTCGGCTTTTTTCGTTGGTTTCTCCTGCATAGCGATAACGTGTATAAAATTTTGCGTCTCCAACTTCAATATCTTGTTCGCTTTTAGCTTTTGGATATGCACGACCTTGTGAAACAAGATCAACTATTTTTGATAAAATGCTTTTTTCAGGCTGTTTAAAATTTGCTTTTGCAATTATTTCATCTAACTGATCTTCGTTATCATAATCAACCTCACTTTCACTTATTAACAACCAATCTTCAGGGACTTCTTCGCCTAATGCTGTCAATAAATTGACTACATGATTTTGTTCTTTAGCAAATGAATAGCTTGTTTCCTTTTCTTCCTCAACTTCGTACCCCTCCAAATCTTTAAATTGAAGTGGTTGTAAGGTCTTAAAATAAAGTTTTAATGATATCTTATTAAAAGCTAATATTTTATCAATAGCGTTAATGATAACACCCTGTATTGGCTTTATAACCATATTTTCAAATAGTATTGAGCTATTTTCTAGTTCATCAGCATTTGAACTGAAGCCGTTTGCATTAGCAATTCCAAATAATAAAGGACTTGTTACGTTATGACCAAGCATTATTTTACGCATACATTCTTCACTTAGATAGCTGTAATGATCAGGAGCGTCATTTAACTGAATATCATCAATAGTAGTCTTACTTGTTTCATCTGAATTAAATGCTACAATAACTTTTTGACCATGTGAACCCGTTAATTTGCCCATTACTTTATTAGAAATAATTGTTTGCTGTTCTTCTGTAGGAATGCCATTATTAAAATTGACAACTTTTGTTCCAGAAAAACCATTTTGTACTTCATTAATTAAGTAGTCGCTGATTTCTTCTTCGAGTGTGCAATAGGCTAATGATCCAACATAATCTACACAACCAAAATACTTCATTCCAACCGTATAGTTTTTAAAACATAATATTTCAACTTCACTTTGTGAAGATCCAAATGCAGGTATTCTTTTGGGTGGATATTTTTTAATATCTTCCCAATTATCACTATAAAAATAACCGTTAATATTTCCGTCTTTGTCACATTTTTCAGGTGCTAACAAATGTATTGGCATATGATATACCTTTGCAATCTTTTTATGGTTTTTAGAATAGTGTATTTGGAATGCACCTTGACCTAACATTTTATAATCTAGAATAACTTTTTTAAGTTCTTCAGGATCTAATAATGTAACAAGTTGTGCGTACTCATTTGGCTTTTTGCTAGCGTCTGTTGCACTCAAACCTTTACCAAATACAAATTTGCAAATGTTATTTATTATAGCATTGTTAGTAGCACTATTTTTATACCTGTCTATTAAAAAAGAATAATAATCATTATTTTTTCCATAAGTGACCCATTCGTCTTTTTTAGTTTCGACTACTTCAGGTGCTTCGTATGCACTCAAATTTAGTACGTGTAAATTACTGTTATTCATAAATTATAAATTCGTTAGCTGTTGAATGTGAATTGTAAAGATTATTATTAATTGAATATGATCCAATATTTTGATTAGTTACAAATATACGATCACGATAAACAATATCACTTCCGTTTTTTACTAATAATCGATAAAATCTATTTTCCACTAGAGAAAATGCTGGACTTGTTGTATGAAATGTAGCTGTTATTGTTTCGTAATAATCATTACTTGTATTACTTGCAATAGTTATCTGCGTTTCAATGTTTGTACTTTCATCTTTTATATAAAGTCCGTCATATGTTTTACTTCTAGGAATAAATCTAAATGATTGAGGGTTTGTATCTACTTTAAGAACTATCATATATATATAACGCTAAATTATCAATTTGTCGCATAAAAAAAAAGCGTTACCGAAATAACGCTCTTTATTATATAACTAGAAAAAACAATTATGAAGTTACTATATTACAAACACCTGTGCCTGTTGCACCATTTTCAAGTAAAGTTTTCAACTCTAATTGTGTGGTTGCATTAATAAAATTTGCAGGCAACTCTTCCATTGCAGTGAATGTTAAGGAATATCCGTTGAAGTCACCAAGTGCTGATCCTGAAGAAATTGTTCCTGCTGAAACATCACACCCCTGATCTAATCCCATTAAGAAAAATTGATCACCTCTAGCGTGAATGATTATTCTAGGTCGCCCATAGGAAATTAACTTAACATTTTTTGTACTTTTTGCGTCTTGACGTTTAAGTTGTACCGTTAAAGTTTGCTCGAAAAATGTAGTTCCGTTTTCCCTAGAGGAATTAATTGTTTGTTCAAATGAATTGTTTCCTTTTAATTCGAATTTGTAAATACTAAATGTTGTTCCGTTAGTATCAACAGCTTCAATTTGGTCGGTGTTGTCTCCTGTTCCGTAAACGGCTTTATTAGGAAAATCAACATCACCATAATTAACTAAGTATATTGCGTGCAGTCCCGAAACAGCGTCTTTACATTGCTCCGTTCTTCCTGCTATTATATCACACGACATAGTTTATGATTTAAAAATTTATAAATAAGTGGGGTTTTTACACCCCACAGTTAATTAGTCTTATGCGTAGATCACTACGTCTGAATTAATACCCATTTCAACAGTTGCCGTAAATCTCATTATTACTCTTACATTTTGAGATCCGTCAAGTGAAGCCATATCTAGCATTTTCACTTCGTTGCTGTCGTTCAATAATCCTGTTCCAAAGAACATGTTAGACTTTTGTGCAGCCATCATTGAATGTGCTGGTAACCCTTGAGCAACAACAACAGGAATACCGTCAAATGATAATGCTCCGTTTGAATACCAAGTTGTTCCTTTATTATCAACTCCGTTACCACCTATAGTAGCTACAAAACCACCAAGTGCTCTTATGTATGCTCTTGCAACACCAGGTGCAACATAAATCATTAAGTCCTCTTTACCATAAATAGTTTGTGGAATTGCGTCAACTACTTTACCAAGCTCTGTGATAACGTTTGTAGCTGTTACTGTTGTTCCTGTTACAGCGATACAACCTGATCCACCTGCTGTTGCTTTGTAATAGAAGCCGTCAAATTCTCCTGCGTTTCCGTCTTGCCCACTCCAAATGTTTGTTTCCATTTTAGAAGCAACTTTTGCTGCTGTATGAGCAATAACAAAATCTGAAAAACTAGGTGCTAAATTATCAAATGCTGAATACCCCATTTTTTCTGCTTCCCAAGAAGCGTGAAGATCTGATTTGCATAATTCAATATTTACCTGAAATTCTTTTGGTGTAATAACTTTTTCGCTTAAAGTTAATGTACCACTTGCATTAAACGCACAAGTTGCGTCTGCTACAATGTCATTATAAGATCCTATTTGTAAAACACTTTTAAATTTTACATTGGGCATTACTGTAATTAGACCTTTGTCTAGTGTGTTTGCACTTAAAAGTGCTGCCGACAAATATTTGCCTGCAAATTCACCTGAGTATGTAGGTGTTGTTAAAACTGGATTTGCCATTTTTTATTTATTTATTTATTAATTAATTATTCACTTAATTTTCTCATAACACGATCAAGTGTTGTTTCCATTCGGTTAGGAGAATATTTAAAACCCTCAACTTCTTTTTTGTTTTCAGGATTAAAATTGATTTTTGTTACTTCATCAGTAGCTAGTTCAACTTTGTCCTCGGTCTTTGTTTCCTCAACTTTAGTTTCTTCACTATCTTTTTTAGTAAGGCTCAATTTTAGTTCCTCTAGTTCTTTTTTTAGGTTTTCATTGTCCGTTTTTAGTTTTTCAACTTCCGAAAAATATGATTCTTTAGTTACACTTTCAACAACTTTTTTTGGTGTTGCTGTTTCTTCAGCGTATTTTTCCTTTTCTTCTTCGTCCTTTTTTTCAACTTCTTCAACTTCCTCTTCTGCTTCCTTTTCTTCACCGTCCTTTACTTCAGCAATTACACCCTCTTCTTTAATAACAATCATTTTGCCGTCCTCTAATTTATAATCACCTACAGGTAAAGCAACTTTGCCGTCTTCAGTAATTATCATTATTTCATCTCCAGCTTCAAAGTTTTCTGCTTCTACTATTGTTATGCCGTCCTCTAATTTCATTTGAGCAAGGTTAACTTGTACTTCGTTTTCAACACCTAAAAGTGTTTTTATTTTTGTTAAAATTTCAGTTGTATTCATTTTTATTTTTATTTTTTATTATAGTTGGAATTTAGTTAATGCTTTTTGACCGTCATTAAGTGCAATTTTACCACTCTTCAAATTATCTTTTACGTCACCATTTAAAAAGCCTAAAAATTCTTTGCTTTCACGTACACCCTCTGCATATTCTGAAATGTTGTCTGCATTCATTCCCAATTCTTTCATAGCTTTTTTAAAAGTTTCTAATGCGTTTACAAGTTTGTTGTTAGTTTTTTCAGCATTTGAATATTTATCTCTCACAGCAAAAATATCTTTTGTTTGTTTTTTCAAACTAGCTTCTAATCCTGATCTCCAATTATTATAATCCGATTGAGCTATTTTTACAGCATTGTAATATTGTTTAATTCTTTCAATATGATTATAAATTTCGTTATCATCTTCCATTAAATTTGGTTCACCAACTTTAAAAACATCATCACGAAGTTTTTGTGACAATTGTTTTATATCTTTTATTAATGATAATTCAACTTTATGATTTTTTAATTTAACAGCTTCGTTGTTAAATAGTTTTTGATATACTGATTTTTTACTCATAATTATATAACGTTTATTTTTTAGTTTGTCGCATTTTATTTATATTTTTCCTATGCCTTGTGCGTGTATTGTGCCGTCGCAACAATCTACATGATAGGTGTTGTCATCACATAAACAGCCTCTATTGCCACCTTTAGGCGAAGTTTTGCTAGGTGTAGCATTTTTTCTTTTTTTTCTTTTTTTTACTTGTCTCATTTATTTAAAAAGATTTTTAATTTCATTTAGAATTTCTTTGTCTCGTTCCTGTTTAGTAGCTTCTAATTTATCAAGACTTTTCAATTTACTTTCTGACCAACGTAATGCTGATAAACCACCCCATAATAAATATGATATATTGCCACAATCATTAGGATCAGCTTTGTCATAATAAGTTTTGGCACGACTTAAATAAGAGTACATACGTTTAATTGTACTAACACTTATTGCTTCACCTTGTGCTAATTGTTGTGCTCTCACTTTTCCAGTTTGTGTTGCACATTTATTATTATTTTTTTCGTTTAATGCAATACCTCGTTTAGCATTATTACTAACTGATTTCGGATAGTCTGCATATGACTCTAGATTTGTTGATTTTTTTATAGGTACACAATTTGGTACTTTTTTTCCGTCTTTCATTTTAAAACCAATCTGTTCATAACCACTCCAACAAGGTTTTTTAAGATCAATAGTTGGCACTTCTGAATTTTCAATATGTTTTGCGCAAGGCATATACCAATTTTTGCCCTCAAATTCGTGCATATGTGCACCCTCACAACCCATATCTTTTGCAACAGCTAGTGCTTTTTCTTCAGTATTATATGCTGTTCGATCATCTATTATTGCTATGTCATCATCTATTACTAGCGATTTTAATTCCTGCTTTTTAGCTTCAATTTTTTCTGCAAAATACCCCTCAATACTGAAGCCTTTAATTTCGCCTGATTTTACTTTGTTCCAAACGTTATCATTTTCTACTTTCATAGTAATAAACCAAGTGCCTGGCACAGCATTAAAACCATATAATGAACTTTTATCTTTTTTAGTATCTTCTACAAGCCAACTTTCAACAACAGTCATACCGTTAATTTTCTGATTGTGCTCTAATGTAGCATTGTTCTGATTGCCTTTTTTTAAAAATAATTGACTTGCTTTTCTGATTGTTTCTTTTGAAAAATAAATGTAGTATTCTTCGTTAGTCTTATCATTACGTCTGAAAATTTGTTTTTTAGGTATTAATGCAGCACCCATCAAAAGACGTTTTTCTTCGTCAACTGTTTTTAATTCAATTTGATGTTTTTTTAAGGCAATAAAATCGCTTTCTATTGCAGGTGCTTCAACTACAGAAACAGCGTCAATTCCTGCTTCCTTTTCGTTTTCGTTTAAAATTAATTCAATTATTCTCATATTTATATAACGTTAAATTATTAGATTGTCGCATTTTGTATTTTATTCCTATCTAGACTTTGTGCCGTAGTCACTTCGCCTGACACAACAAATGCTTGAACAGGCTGTTGTTGAAGATCTGCAAGTTGATTTATACCACTATCACCTACTACATTAAATTGTGGTGTAGCTGAAGCTGTTGCTGTATCACTCGGAGGTGCTGGTGTTTCCTGACTACCACCGTTAAATTTAGTTTTTGCTATGGTTGCAATTTGTGCTGCACCAGTCGCTGCAATAATCGCAGCACTAGCATAGTTTGTAAATGTTAAAACTTTTGCTGGATGCGCAAGTTCATTCATAATACCTTGTGCCGTACTCATTATTGCTTGTCCTAGACTTACCATTTTATTCACCTCAAATGCACGTTTCTGACTTTCTTCACTTTCATTAGCAAATGCTGTTGCTAGATCTCCGATTGCTCCTAATGCGTTAGAAGCCATATCAATTTGTTTAGATCTCATTTCTACTTCAGCATCAATTTCCTGCTGTCTATAATTATCATTAATTGCTTTCTTTTTATTTGCCAAATCTTGTTCTAATGCAACCATTAGTTCTTCGTTGTTTTTTGCAAGGGCAAATTTTTCTGCGTATTCAAGTTCCAAATTAGCAATTTCCAGATCTTTTTCGTTTAATGTAGCTTCATTTAAAAGTTGCAACTCTTGTGCTTTTTGATCTTTGAGTTTTTGTTCTTCCTCTAGTCTTTTTGCTTCTATTTCATCATCATACTTTTTATCGATTGCTCTAATATCTTCTTGCTGTTTTTCAATTAATGCTTTTTCAAGTTCTGCGTTACCCTCTGCAAGTTTAAATTGTTCTTCATAAGATTTTACAAGCTCGTGGATCTCTTGTTCTCGTGCACTATTTTTCAGCTTTTGTAACATTTCAAATTGCTGATCTTCTTTTTGTATTTGTTCCTTTTGTAAACGGTCTTGCTCTTTACGTATTTCTTCAGCACTTTTTTTATCGTCATTATTATCTTTTGCAGTTTGACTTCTACGATTTTTACGATTTTTTTCAAACTCAATATCTACAATTTTTAAATCAGTTTCAAGCTTTGAAATTTCTGCTTTTAATTTATCTCTTGTTGCTTGTTGTTCATCTAAAATTTTTAATGCACCTGTTGCCATTGCTGCAAATTTACCACCTCTTGCTTCCATAGCAAGTAGTTGTGTCCTTTGTGTTTCTAAAATATTTTCATCAACAGCAAGTTCTGCTAATTTTGCTTTTTTAATTTTAATTAATTCGTCAATTTTTTTCTTTTGTAATTTAGTAGTGTCTTTACCTTGGGCTCTTGCTAATGCTATTTCATTATCAAGGTCATTCATTCTAGCATTATGTAATCGTTCTTGTCTTTTGATTTCTGCTTCTTGCAATCTTCTTTGTACTTCAGCTTCTTGCTCACGTTTTGCAGCCATTTCATCAGCTTCACTATCTGTGATACCAAGCCAATCCGTAACAGCCATTAGACCTTCTTTTAATTTTTCAACTCCAGCAAACCATGCACTAAATAAACCAATAACAGTAGTAACAGCAACAATAATAAGACCTATTGGGTTTGCAGCCATTACTAAATTTAATGCTTTTTGTGCTGTTGCTTGTACGTATGTTGCTGCCGCCTGTGCCTTACTTGCAGCCGCTTGTAAATTTGTAGCTGAAGTCATTGCTTTCATAGCTTTTGCACCCTCTCGTAAACCTGTAACACCCTCGGCAATAGCCATAGCCGATTGTACTTTTAGCATTGCTTCTTCTACTTCTTCGCTTTCAACACCCATTGTACCCATTACACCTTGTACTACGGCAAAGCCTGAAGCAACACCTTGTAATGCACCACCTAATTTCTGTTCAAATGTTGTAGCTGATGAATCAACAATTAAATCAACCTCTTGTTGTACTTTTCTGTATTTAGTGACTTCCTCTAGTAAATCGTTAAACTCTTTTGAGTTTTGTTTACCTGCTCTTGCAAGTTCATACATACGGTCCTCAAGTTCTCCAGCTACGGACATCATTGGCATAATTTCACCATGTACGTCCTCAAATGTAGCACCTAGATCTGTATTGTTTTTGCTTAATTCATCATATGATCCATTTAAACTATCAAGTGTTCTGTTTAAATTTTTAAGATCTTTGTCAAATGTGTCACTATTCTTATCAAGGTTAGCAATTTCTTCGTTAGTTTCACGTAATCGTTTACGTAAATCATTAAATTGTTGTTGTGTTTGATCGACATTTGTTTTTACATTAATGCCAATCGTTTTATCTTCAGCCATTTTTTAATTTTTTTTTCAAATAATATTTTCTTTTTTCCTGATCTATTATTTTTTTGATATTTTTAGTGTATAAATATTTGCCTTTTGCAACATCAATTTCTTCACAAACTCCAAAGAAGTCCTGAAATTTCAATAAATCAATAATCTTTTCTATATCCATTATGGTTGTGTTATATAAATTGTATAATCGTTAACGGCTCCATTACAATATGTTTCTGTTACTGTTAGAGCAATAATTTGGTTAGCACTTGATTCACCTATTAATCTTTGATTGTTTTCTGTATTAATATACTTCCATAAAACAGGTGGAAATAATGTGTTGTTATCTTCCTCAACTATATATTTTATTGTGTTAGCATTAGCAGGTACACAAACCGATATAACCTGACTACTTGTAACACTACTTGGTGTGATTGTAACACCTCCTGTTGTGGTTGCTATAGAAGCCGAACAAACTCCGTTCCCTAGAGTTATTGGTACATCAACACAATTAGCACCTGGATTGGTCGGAATTGGCACTATTGTTCTTACACTTCTATAATCTAGTAACAAAGTAAAATCAACTTGACCTGTATTTAGGTTTGATTTCATTTCATTTATTACATACCTTTTATCTCTTATTACAAGACGATCATTAAGTTTTAAATTTATTAATATGCTAATTGGTAAATGTGTTTTAACACTTACAAGTCTATTCCTTAGATTAAATAAATTCAATAAATAACTCTCATAATATGTTTTATATAAATTATTAAAACTAGGTTGTGTTGTAAATGTGCTTTTATCTGCACTAAAATTTAGGCTAAAATCTGATTGACTATTTATTGTTAGATCCTGACCAAAAGGCATATAATTTGTTATGTCAAGTATATTAGTTCCGTCATAAAACTTTAATGCTGTAGTTTGATTTGTATTCATATACATTAAACAGGGTGCAGGCAAATAGGCTTCTAGATTTGTATCAAGTGCATATCCTACTTGCGTGTCCGTACCTGTAAATCTCTGTTGCATTAAATTTTCAAAAGGCAATTCTATGTTATATTCGCCTCCGTCATATTGAAAGTTTTGTTCTGCATTTCCATATTCACGTTTAAATAATCCTTTAAAACCTTGATTAATTACACTATCGCTTTCCTGATATTTAAAAGTAATATTGCTATATAGTGGTACCCTAGCTATGTCAATTTTGTCAATTTCTGTGTATTCTGTAATGTCATATATTTTACCTAATCCATACCATTCATCTAATGGCTCAATTTGAAATATGTCTGCTTCTGTTCCATAGCAAGTTAAATTAAACATTTTTAATACACCACTAAAAAAATCTTGTACTTTAATACTAGGACACCAAGAAGCTAGTGGTACATTTCCAGAAAGTGTTTGTTGTGCACATGTTATATTAATTTCGTCTACAGGTGCAACCGAACTTCCGATAGTAACTTCCCAATAAGCATTAATGTTAGCTACAACGTCAATTTGTAAATCTGCTCTATATTTAAAGGTGATATTTTCATTTAATCCTACTGAATTTGAATCGTGAATAATAGTGGATAAAGAAGTACCCGTATTCGTAACAGAATAAGAATATACACCATTTCTATAAACATCAATATAATAAGGGATATTAACATCAGAAGGTGTTATTGTTATATCTGCTCTAAATATAGCACCAGCCATTGTATTTAATGGTGTATGCTGATAACTTATGCTGTTTGTTGTTGCATCAGCACTACTATAAAGTGGTGTTGATCCAGCAGCATATGAAACATTTGTAAAGTCTATATCTTGTGCTTCTGTTACAAAAGTTGCTATTCCTGCTTGATTTTTACACCATAAAAAACATTTTGTAAATCTGTCATCACTTAAAAAGTTACCATTAAAACTTACGCCATAATGAGTAGCAATAACGTCGAACAACTTTTTAATTTTCACCGCTGGATATAATTCAGTGTAAAATATTCCAAGATTTTGACTAATGTCATTTGAACCTCCACCACCATACACCCAATTTCTTTCACTTGTAATAAGTGGGTATCGAACGTCATAATCTGTTGTATGATCTGTAATTCTATTATATACTTGTGTTCCATTGTAGGTATGACTTATTGAACTCATATCAATATCACTTAACATATCATCTCCAAATTTATCTTTTAAAGAAGTTATATCGCCATAAAATGTTATAGTGTAACTATCTGGTTTGCCGTTATGCAAATTAGCCTTTTCGAGCTGTATTTTTCCACGTCTGAAATGTGTTAAATTTAATTCAAGAGTTGCGTCTTTTCTTTTATTTACATCATAGTTTGTAAGTGTACCACCAGCACTTGTTGGATCAAAAAATTCTACTTCACTATTGTACCAATGTGCAAAGATCTTATTATTGTGTGGTGTTGCAGGTACCGTAAATGATTGGCTAAAATCAGTGTACACTTTGCTAATATCTGAAATATTTTGTACGGTGCTATTTAGATTAATTTGCTCATCATTAAACAAGTCAAGCATTACACCCTCTATATAGATTTGTACCTTTCGCATTATATTACTGAATTTATTGCGTCAAAAGCATAATCAAAACTTAACTGATAATTTGCAGGCTTCAGTTGATTAATACCTTTTTGTTTTTCTAAACTTTTTGTGTTGCACATTACAGGTAAATCATCAACTAATATTTTTTCGCTTAACATTATTTGTTGTATAGTTTCAAAATAGGCTTCTACAACATTTCCAGTATTCAAAGTAATTGATTCTTGTCCGTTCTTATTTAAACTATGTCTTTGCCCTTGAATAGTATTATAAGAGTGACTACTTGATTGCATTAAATTTACCTTTTTTTCATTGATATTTATATTGTTTTTAGATACCTTATAAAACCATTCACGTTGCCAATATCCTGCTTTATTTACAAAGTCAATCATAACAGGTGTATATTTAGGCTCGCATACAGGTTTAAAATACCACGTACCTAAAAGTGTAGGTGACGGATTAGTTATGTTTTGCCATATTTCTAATTTATTTCCGTTAGCATAATATCCTGCCCAAACAGTTGGCACATCATAAAGTATAGATGTACTTGCAAAAGGTGTATTAAATTGAGTTGTTCCTCCTGTTACTAGATCAGTATATTTTACACCGTCTAAAGAAGTACCAACTACACCCAATAGACCTGCTCGATCACTAGTAACACTTGCAGGTGTACTTGTACTTTCATACTTATAATAGTATGTATCTTGTTTTAATGTAGCAAATCTTCCTGTAAATAAATAATCTGAATTTGTAGGATTAGCACCCTCCGAATAATAACCATATCCGTCAAAACACATATAAGAAGTTGTATCTAATAAAGTAAAATTTGTAGCTGTTGTTTCTTTGTATCTCTTTACTTTTAATAATACGTATTGATTATTTGCACTTGCAACAATACCACTTGTAGTCGGTAAAGTTCCAACGGCTGTTTGCCTTGTTGTAAATTCAAAATAATCTCTACAATAAGGACTAACATCATAGTACATTTTTACGTTTGTACTAGACGGCACTTTTTTACTTAATGTGTATTGAGGGTTTGCAGGTGCTGATCCTGAATAATAAAAAAACAATTCCAGTTTTGATCCTACAACACTTGATTCGTTTACCTCAATAACATATGGCGATCTTGCAAATATTTTACTCATAATAATTTTTTAAATTTTCATCTATAATGTCCCCAAGTATTCTCATACTATCTTCTCCATGTGCTTCAACTAAAATTGCAGGCAATTGTTTGTAATGGTTTTGAAAAGGTTTTGTAAAAAACATACTTGGCTTTATACCTTTGTTTTTAATACCACCTGCTATTGCTAGACCTGTTTGTTCGTGTGACATAAATTGTCCTGCACCCTTAGTAGTTTTTTTTATTTTATTTTGTCTTTTAGGCTTCCTAAACTGAATGCCCTTTTTTTTAGCCCATTTAGCAAACGTACCTGTTGCTCTTTCAAAACCAATTAATTTAGAAGATCTTTTGTAACTAAAATTTGATAATGATTTGCCACTTTTAATTCCTTTTACACCCTGATCTTGAAACCAACCATAATAAGACATTTTAAAAAATAATCTTATTGAGTTTGGCATAACTTGTATTTCACTATCCATACTCTCGGCTAATTTACCTGAAGCACCTTGCTTTCTTAAATTTGCTTTTGCTGCTTCCATTACATTTTGTTCAAATGTTTTTAAGGCTTCTAATAAAAGTTTATTTTTAGACATCACAAACAGTCATTTCATTAGGTGTATTAATGTTAAATGTCATCGTCCACCCTGCAAGTTTATTTTCAAATCTATCAATAAATGGCTCACAATTTGGTGTGCCGTCAACCTGATAATTATCATCATATAAATTTCCTCGTCTTAACTTTTCATATAATCTATTCAGGACACTAATTTGTGTGTTTAGAATATCTTGCTCATTATCGTTACCTCTAAATTTATTAGTTGTTTCTTCTTTAGAAATATCAACTACGTCCATAGCTAGTATTGAAATATTATATTGAATAACATTATCTACAAAAGTTGCATTATTAATCATTATATGGCATAATGGAAAAATTGTTTGTTTCTCTAGATCTACAGAAAAAATATCGCCCTCACTAACTGTATTAATTAACGGATCATTATTTAGTTCTGTTTGTAGCTTTGTTAAAAGTGTATAGTACATTATTTTATTTTATTTAATTTTCGCTGCATTTCACTATTTTCGATATCTCTTTTTTGCTTTTCAAAAGTAAGGTATGTAAGACATTTTCGTACTGGAAATTCGGTAACTTCGTCAAATTTTGTAATGTCTCCATTTGCGATTGCATATATTGATTGATACCAACCCCATTGTTTTCCAAATTGTCGTCTTGAACTGAAGTCATTATCGTTTTCATCTCCTTTTTTAAATAAGTATTCAAAGCCTGCAATAAGCTGTTTGTTAAATTGCAAAAAAAAACCTGTGCTCCAAGAGCAACCCCTAACGGAGCATACTTCATTACTTCTGAATAATTAGCTGTGCCTACATATTTTTGTATATCGTATTTATCTTTATATTTTTTTGTAATAGGGCGATACATAACAGCCATAGCTTTGTGCCAATTTTCTACTTTATTAATATTTTGTGTCAAGTCAATATACTCTCCAAACGACATATTTTCTAGATCAGGAATAAAACCAAACTCAACATTTTGTAGGCTAAAATTTAATTGGTGCTTTGGCTTTGTTTTAAATAATTTTGATAAATGTATTGTAACTTCTTTTACATCACTCCACCTAACTTCAAAGACATCACGTAATTTAAGACCACAAAAAATTTCAACTAATTTATGACATATAAACTCTTCGTCATTTGACTTTTCAACTGTTTTCATAAATTTTTGATAACTTCCTAGAGGGATTTCATTAATGTCGGTTGGTATCTTTATTGTTGCTTCCATATATATATAACGTTTTTTTTAATTTTTGTCTTTACTTTATGTAATATTGTCCGTAATTTTTATTTCCAAGACTTTCACTTTCGTGATAACGTAGTGCGTCAATTAAATGATCATTTCCACCTCTAGGCTTATTTAGTCTTTTGCCTGTTTTATCATTGTCCCATATATACGATCTCAATTCTTTAATTATATTTTTACTTTGTGAAGTTATCAAATACTCTTGTGATTGCATTAACTGAATACCAAATAAAATACTGTCTTTGCCCTTTTTAGCACCTTTAATCATTTTGCCCTCACGTCTGATTTCTTCAATACTTTTAGGCTCGGCACTATCGGCATAACAAACAATTCCAGCAGGTATTTTTTTTGCAATTTCTGAATTGACTAGTGAAGTTTGATAACATAACTCATTTACTATTCTTTTATTATTCCACTTATATACCTCTACTATTGCAGTCGGATCATTAGAGTAACCAAAGTCAATACCTATTCCAAGCAACTTAGCTTCAGGAGGTATATTGTCAATCTCATTCCAATTAGAAAAAACGACCCCTTGTAAGTTACCTATCTGACCAAGACCATAAACACGCCACCAATTTTCCCAATATGCTGAAGTCTTTGCTTTTTCTTTTGCTTTTTCTATTTCTTTAATAATACGTTCATCTAGAGCATTATTATCTTTATATGTCAATATTAAAAAATCAGCGTCCTTGTCATCTTTTAAATCAGTATGAACCCAAAACTCATTAGCAGGATTAAAGTCGAGATACACTTCTCGTTTAGTTCTTATTGCCAATTCATTATAGGCTTCAAAAGTTATATTATTACACTCATTAATATATAGTATGTCACGTCTTGCACCTCTTAATTTTGTGCTATCTTCTACACTAAAAAATTCAATATAAGATCCGTTGTTAAATTGATACCTAGAAAAGCTACGATTAAATCGATCTTCTTTGTA